>Ga0207433_10004409_pt1 | contig 25952 bp, 14 predicted proteins | sample YelNatPaOPGAMG01_FD_187559 | JGI IMG/M metagenome (GOLD analysis project Ga0207433, IMG submission 187559) | Hot spring thermophilic microbial communities from Obsidian Pool, Yellowstone National Park, USA - OP-RAMG-01 (SPAdes) (version 3) | ecosystem: Environmental > Aquatic > Thermal springs... | reverse complement strand
CGATGGTGACCTCAGGGTAGGTGTTCATGGCTATGATGGCCCCTGGCATCTCCATCCACTGATCCTGTGCGGTGGTTACCAGTGCGCCATTTTCTACCTTCGCGCCGCCTACCAGCACACCATGGGCCTGACCTACACTGTCATTGGCAGTACCATCATCGAATGTATAGGAGTGCATCAGCCCTGGCTCGACCTTCTTGGGTGGAGGGGTGAGCATATACCTGACGGCGTTCAGGAAGATCTTTGCGCCATCAGGATATAGATCGAACATCCCAGCAGTCTCTGAGCTTATACCACTTGCCTCGCGAGAGCCGGTCAGTATTACCAACCTCCTGCCACCTAGTACATCCGTACCGGCCCCACCTGCATGGGTCAGGGTCGCACCTGCAGGCCATTCGGCAATGACCATACCAGCGGGATTGCCAGCAGCTACAGAGGCGTCCGAGACAGTGGCCAGCAGTATGGCCTCGTCATCCAATGGATCGGTGTTGATCGAGATACCCCTTGCCACCGTCACGCCATCGGTCGGATACACTACCAAACCCGCATACGGGTTGACCATGACCCCATCTGCCAATTCCACACCCTCGAAGATTGGGTGTGTCGGATCCACGGCCTTGAGCGTAATGTCACCAACGATGTCTACCATTGTCCCGCCTGTAGTGTAACCCATACGGCTGTTCCGCAAGGCCCAGCCACTAAGGATCATGGTGGGGGCTGTGATCAGATTCCATGTGGTTGCCGAGGCATTTTGATAGTGAGCACTGTTGACAGACCTACTGACGATCACCAGGTCAGCCGCATTGAGCATACTGACATCAGGCGTGCCAGTAGTGACGTAGCGGACCACGTTATAGCCAGCCCGTGTCAACAGGTCCGTGTAACCCTTGTCAGGAGCAACGGTAAAGCCTGCCCCAGCGGCACCTGCTGACGGTGTATTGTCTGCACCATGGAAGGATACCCACACCACCTTCTTGCCCTTGTTGAGCATGTAGTTGACCGCATTGAGGAAGATCCTCTCGCCTGCTGGTGTGAGGTTATATACCCCGTCAACGTAACCAGCGGCCTTATTCTGCGGGGATGCCCCGGTAGCAGCAGATGCAAAGAACATCCTGGGGCCTCCAGCGATCTGGGTACTACCTTGGTAGTATTCTTGGCCAGCCTCCCATGTGGCGATCCAGACCAGGCCATTGTCGGCCCTGGTAGCCAGGACCTTGCCGTTGCCAGCACTCGTAGCACCGGTCATGAACTCCGACTCGATGTTGTTTGCCAAGACATCTATCTGGCCGTTGGGGTCCAGCTCGACGCCATCGAATATGGCATGACTCGGCTCGACAACCTGCATCTTGGAGACGGCACTACCGCGAGTAGTGCCAGTAGCGTTGAACCAACCCCACTTCGGCAATGCACGCACTACGTGTGGCCCCTGGACGATCATAGGCGTGGTTATGGCGTTCCACATCTGGGCCTCATTGGTGTCGTCATACTCACCGCTTGCGCAATCCCTGGCCACTATGATCAGGTCTGCAGCCTCCAACTCGGCGATCTTGTTGGGATCGAGGGTCCGCCAGTACTGCTTGCCATTGACCGGATTGTACTGGTCCTTGTAGATCACCTCATGACCTTGGGCGGTCAGGAGGTCTATCCAGCCCTGGTCGGCAGGCTTGTTTGGCTCCATCTTGCCATATTGGATGTTGTCTGCCACCCAGATGATCTTTGCGGCCTGTACCACAGAGACCAGGGCCAGGAAGGTCAACATAGACATAAGGATCGATCGTTTGGTCATAACTATCCTCCTTCAAAAGGGTTAGAAAAGGGTTGTACTCGGCTGTAAACTGCAACAGGAACTCGAACGGCCCTTCCACCTCCTTCCTTGTTCGCGAAACCTATCTTCACATTTCCCAGGCACCCGCCTGGCATTTAGGTCGACAAAGACTGCCCACGGACTCTGAATACGGACCTATAAGTTTTATACCAAAACCGGCCATGAGACTCAAGGACTTTTTTTGGCCTGTAGGAATGCCTTGCACCTTTCTGGGCCCATATGGTATACATAAGCATTGTAAAGCTAGATAAAGCCCGGCCTTTGGTGAATATACCGGCGTGCAAGGGCCGGTATCAGGAGTTGCATAGGAGGACAGCCTAGGCAGAGAAGGTTTGCGGGGAAGACCCAGTGTTTAAGTCCATCTTTTGCATGAAGATACGTCGATCGAAACGGTCCTGAAGGAGGCAGATCATGAGTCCTATAAGATCCTTGCTTATTGTCGGATGTCTTGTCTTGAGCTGGTTGGCGTCCGTCGCCCCTGGCCAGTTGATCACAAAGGTCGTACACCGCAACACATCCACCCCCCAGCCAACTCTAGTCACCGAAGGCCTGAAGGAGGGCAGCCTGGTCTTTGTGGACCGAACCTACGTGTACAGGGAGGTCCCGGCATTCTTAATCGGGGCAGAGTACGTCATGTTGGCCAACAACGACAAGACTACCCCTAACTACGAGTTGGATATCACCCTATCCGACGATGCGACCTTGTATCTGCTCATAGACAATCGTGTCGGTGACAACGCGGTTGATACCCCGCCAGCTTTAAGCGGGGTGATGCAATGGGTCATCGACATGGGCTTTGAGTCCACATATACCCAGATCGGTGTGGATGAGAAGGGCACCGGCACCCCAAATGGCTGGAATACGGTATACATGCTGAGGGTCAAGGCTGGTACTATCACCCTCGGTGCCCAGAACGACGGCTCTTCTCGGAGGATGTATGGCGTGGCCGCCATAGGGATCCCGCGTACCGCAACTGCCCCGAACCCTGCTGACCAAGCCACCGATGTGCCAATCGAGGCGATCCTGGCATGGACACCAGGCGAGGGTGTAGTCGCCCACGATGTCTATCTTGGCCAGTTGCTGGATGACGTGGCAAATGCCACCAGGTCCGATCCGCGCGGTGTACTGGTAAGCCAGGCCCAGGAGCCCAACACGTTTGCCGGGGCAGTACTGGCCTATGGCAGGACATACTACTGGAGGATCGACGAGATTGCCCCGAATGGCTCCATATCCAGAGGTGCAGTCTGGAAGTTCCAGACAGAACCTGTTGCATACACCATACCTGCTGCTTCCATCCAAGCAGCCGCATCCAACTGGCAAGAGGGCTACGGCCCTGAGAATACCATCAACTGCTCCGGGCTGGACGAGGCCGACGGGCATTCTACCAAGACCACTGACATGTGGCAAACCGAGGCAACAGCGGCCAGACCTGTGTGGATACAGTACTCGTTCGACAAGGTCTATAAACTCCATCAGTTGATGGTATGGAATTACAATGCCGACCTAGAGTTCTTGGTCGGTATGGGCCTAAAGGATGTCACCATCGATTATTCGCTCGATGGTGCGAATTGGTCCACACTTGGCGATTTCACATTCCTGCAGGCCACCTCCAGGCCAGGATATAGGCCCAATACCACCATCGACCTGAGAGGGATCAACGCCAAATACATCAAGATCACGGCCAACTCCACATATGGCTTTACAGGTAGACACGGCCTCAGTGAGATAAGGTTCTTGTATATCCCGACGTACCCCAGGCTACCTCAGCCAGCCTCAGGTGCGACAGACGTGGATACCGGCACGACTTTGTGCTTCAGACCAGGCCGCGATGCAGCAACCCACCAGTTGCTGATAGGCACCGACAAGCAGCAGGTAGAGGCCGGCTCTGCCCCCGTCATAGAACTGCAGGCCAATACATACCGGCCTACTGGCCTGTTGCTGGCCCAGACATACTACTGGAGGATCATCGAGGTAAACGATGCAGAGCCCTTACCCAACTGGGCTGGGCCAGTCTGGTCATTCACTACACAGCAGTTCTATCTGGTAGATGGATTCGAGTCGTATACAGACAACAAGCAGGCAAACCAGACCATATGGCAGACATGGGTGGATGGGTATGGTACTACCACTAACGGCTCGCAGGTAGGACATGCCAACCCGCCATTTGCTGAGCGTACCACAGTGCACAGGGGCTGGCAGTCGATGCCATTCTACTTCAACAATCAGGCAGGTGCGCCTGTCTCTGAGGCAACAAGGACCTTTACCCCTGCTCAGGACTGGACCAATGGCGGAGCGAGGTATCTGGCAATCTACTTCCAAGGTGTACAGACTAACACCCCTGGAAGGCTCTACGTCAAGGTCAACGATGCCCTGATACCATATGATGGTGATACATCGGACCTGACCAAGCCATTCTGGATACCTTGGATCATCGACCTCAGCAAGGTCGATACAGACCTGACCGACGTCAGGACCTTGACCATAGGCATAGACAATGGGGGGTATGGCATGCTTTACATAGACGACATAAGACTGCATCGTCTCGAACCGAAGCTGGCCACCCCAGGGGTGTGGATAGAGGCAGAGAACGCGGAGTCTATCACCTGGCCCATGCGTGTATACTCGGACAGGGCCGATGCCTTTGGTGGTAGCTACATCGCAACGTTCGGCGACAGTAGCAGCAACAATCCACCTGCAAATGGCCGCGCCAGCTTTACAGTCAGGCTAGATGCCGGCACCTACAGGATCATAGGCCGCGTGATTGCACCTACAGGCAATGATGACTCGTTCTGGGTCCTATTGGACGGCGCAAGTACAAACACGAAAAATCACGTTAGCGGTTGGGTCAGGTGGGGTCTGGACATAGGCGACAACTGGCACGAGGTGCCTGTCAGGAGCATGGACGATAACGACCAGGATGTACTGTTCACGGTCCAAGACGGTCTTTACAACCTGCAAATCGCGTTCAGGGAGGATGGCGCGTTGCTGGATGGGTTCATGATAACAAAGGCCCAATGACCCGATCCTAGGGCCCGATCCTGGCCTCAAGGCGTGTCAGGTTCGTGCCTCGCGCGACGGGCCTACCATCTACCATGACGGTAAGCCCCTTGCCCAGGCCGTACCTCTGGCCGGTCCTGTCCCAAAGGACCGCTATGGTCTTGCCATGATAGAACACCTGGTCCAGGGCAAACCAATCCCAGGTGCCGTCGGGGATCAGCGGATGGATTACCAACCTGTCGTCAGACCTCGGGCACAGCCCAACCAGGCCGGTGATCACTAGATCGCAGAATGTGGAATGATTGTAGTGTCTACCCCTCGGGTCGTCCCCCTTTACCCATTGCCCAGTGGTCTCATCCAGGTACTCGCCCACATATGGCTGGCCATCCCTCTGTTGGCAAGTGGCGTAAGTCAGCAATGCGTCGAGATAATCCTTTGGGCCGACATAGGCCTGATCGTAGTCTCGGATGAGATTGGCCATGGCAACGAGCGTCTGGCTGGTGGCAAAGGGCCAGACCGCACCATCCCATTCACAACTGCCAGTCCCGTGCGACCTGAAGAGCGGATGCCTTCGCTCCGCCGTGGTAAGGCCGAATGGTGCATTGAACCCGTTAGGGTCAAGGACCTCTTGCCAGGCCTTCTCATAGCCCCAGTCGGGCAGATCGAAATACCAAGGGATAAAACCTATTGCCTCCCTGGCATCAGAAAGCCTCCCGTCGGCAAGCCGCACCTTGAAGAATTGCGCGTCACGATCCCAAAGGTGGGTCTGCACCAGGTCTTTCAGCTTCCTGGCCTTGTTAATAAACTCTTCTGCCAGTTCCGGCATCGAGGCCATCTGTGCCATCATTGCGATGGCCATTGCGTTGCCGTACATATAGCTGTTGATCGTAGGCCTGGCCTGTCTCAATATCCTGGATCCGCTGATAGACTCCTCCATACCATCCCTGACGTCGTATTGCCAAAAAAGACCGTCTGGCAAGAGCCGCTCCTTCTCCCATTCTCGATAATCCTTGACCAGATCTGGCAACAGGTCGATCAAGAACTGCAGGTCATCGTTCACAAGGAATCTCTTGTAGACCGCATCTGCCAGCCAACTGCTGTACTTGTGCAGATGGGGTTGCGGACCTCCTTCGTGGTCCCTTAGCCAGAAACGTATACATTCGTCCAGGATCTTCTGGTCTCTAAGCCATCTGCCTTCATAGATATGATGTCCCAATGCGCAGCTTATGGTATTGTACCTACCTGCATGACTTACTGGCCTGATGAACTCCGTGATGACCCTACCTTCTGGTGTCTGCCTGATGTGCTTCCTGAAGGTCCACCACCTGTAATAGTAGGTCCTCTCTATCACCTTACTGGGGCATTCGAAGAATGGTATGTTCTCTTTCATCCAATCCCAGGCCTTCTCGTCAGGCACGGCATCGACAACGGTATTTCCGTCTTCCACAGGCCTGTCTTCACGCTCGGCGGCATTCAAGGCGTCCACATAGCCCCTGATGCGTTCTCGGTCAATGATTGTAGATTGATGACCTTTTGGGACTGGAATGGCTTTGAAATCCTTTATGTAATATATGGCCGCAGTCGTCTTCTCGTCGGCACCAGGTTCGTCCCAACCAGGCTTGTGCTCGTCGCCACTCTTGTACTTCTGTAGGTCATCTGCAAGCCTGTAGGGCCCGGTCCTGAACTCTATCCTCTCTGGGATTCCGTCCGAGATGCAGAAGGCCTCCTTAGCCAATAACGCCCTGCCGTCTAGTATCAGGTCGTATTCTCGGCTATCGGCGTTGCAGTCTATCTTGAAATCGAACCATCTACCTGCCGCAAGCTGCGAGATCGACCTGTAGTCGCCAGACCTGCTTGCCTTCAGTGCCAGGTCCCCATCGATCCTGATCTGCACTAGCCGCTGCCCCTTTGCGCCGAGGACCTCAATATCGAGCAATCCTGCTGCCTGGATGAAGAGCTTGAATTGGAGCTTAGATCTGTCGGCCTTTTGAAAGACCCTTACGGCCTTTGCATAGTCGTATGGATCATAATCCATCAACCTCATGCTCTTTTCCGATCCACTGGGGAATTCGACTATATCTATCGGACACCACTGAGGACAGTAGATATTCCAGCCCACGATCGGACCGCCTGTCTGCATGGAGGTGAAGTCATCCTCTACAGGGCCGGTGACCTGACGGCTTATAGGCACAGGTATCCGTGAGATCCATATGTCCTCCTTGTTGACAGAATAGACCACCCAAAGGTCCTGGCCCGGCGGGTTGCCGTTGCCTTCTACGATGCCGCGGACATATTGCGGCCCTGGCCTCTTTTCGCGACCCCAAAACCTCTTAGGAGGGACCTCGCCATGCACAACGGCCAGGCCATCAAAGTGGATACCGTCCTGGCTCGTTGCCACACACAGCGGATGCCGCGCGGCAGAGTCGGTCGGGTTGTAGACTAGGGCGTAATCCCCATTGTCCAAACGCTGGGCCCAGATCTTTGCCCCACCATACGTGAGACTGTCGCATCTGACAGGCTTGGTCCAGCTCAGCCCCCCATCCTTGCTAGTGGTGACCCACCTATCCTTGAAGAATCCCACGATGACCCCATCATGGCGCGTAAAGAAGCAGAATGCCTTGCCAGGGACCTTTTCATCCCCTTGCTCGATCCACGGCACGCGATAAAACTCATCCTTGTCCTTGCAGAACCGATCCTCTTCCCACCACTGGATCCTCCTGACTGGGTCGGCCAGGAAGGCCTCGCATGCCTCGACAAAGCCTTTGTCTGGGCTGTCCTTATAAGGCGGATAAAGGACCTGCCCGGTCCAGTTATCGTTGACCCTTATAAAGTAGATAGGACCGAGAGAGTCGTCCGGGTATATCTGCCGCACTACACGCCCTATGCCATCACCGTACGGCGGTCCATAGAACCCCATGGTCAGGAACCTACCGTTAGGGGCCAGGTAGAATCCCATCCTCTGGTGCATGAAGTGGTACTGGATGGATGCGTCAGGATTTGACGTCATGTAGATGGGGAATAATACCTGGGGTCTGGTCCAGTGCCTACCATCCCTTGACCTGGTGAGCATCGTGACACCAGGGGGAATGTGCTCACCGAAAGGGTTGGTCAGATACTGGCAATAGAATTGACCATTGACATAGGCCAACATAGGGGCATGGTTGTAGGTCCAACCGAGGCCATCTGACCACTCGGGGTGCGTGCGATTTGCCCTCAGTATCTGATAGTTATGCGTCCCGACCGCAGGCCGCATCTGACCATCATGATAACCGTTAAGATAGTCGCTGTTGGAGGTACGGTCAGGACCGACATAACAGACCGGCGCATCAGCCTCCTGGCCTGCCCCTGCAGTCAAAACGAGGATCGATATGAGGGTACATATCGTCTGCATAGTTCCACCTTGCTTGCATCCGAACCTGGAGTCTATATCATAGCGAAGGTCATTCGCTAAGCCAGATAGACAAGGAATCAGAGGATGACAAAGTATCAGTATATCACGCAGGCCAGTATTTGCCTGGCCATAGCACTGCTGGCCGCTGGTGGCATCGTAGCCGATCCGCAGGTAGCTGCTAGCAGGCCAATCCGTATCGACATAGGCCCTTCACTGGGACGCAACGACACCTGCGCTTCCGGCTGGCGGCAATGGCAGGTGCCGGACTGCAATGAGGCAACCAGCGTCTTCGACAGGGTCCGAATAACGGTTCGCAAGGCCGGCCCAACTGCAGGACGTCTTGAGGGCCAATGGTCCAAGAAGCTGCTTGCCGCAGGTGCGCCGATGGGATGTGACGGTATCATAATGGAGTCGAAGGACCGCAACGCAGCGATGGAGGTCATCTTGGAGGGCCTGCCACGAGGAAGACACACCCTAGTAACCTACCACAATACCTTATGGGATGGGCCTGCTGGTCCGTACAAGATATCGGTCGGACAAGGGATTGCGGCAGTCTCCTTGCTGCCATCGCAGCAGGCCTGCTGTGACGATGATGTGGCCAGCGGATATGTGGAGTTTGAGTCCGATGGTGAACCAGTGGTGGTCCTGATCCAGTCTACTTCCCACAGCAGGCCAGATCGGCTGATACTCAACGGTATCGAGATCGATGGCTCAGACCCTAGGCGGAGGGCCCTCAAGCCCACACCGATAGATGGTGACCAGCATGTAGATGGCGACGCAGGCAAGGTGATCTTGAGCTGGCAACCTGGCGGTCAGGCAGTGCGCCACCGGGTGTACCTAGCCTGCCACAGGGATCCTGCAGTAGCGACCTTGGCGGTAACGAGGCCCGGCGCCGACAGCCCCGCATTAGATGGGCCACCTGACCCCAATGGCAAGGTATATACGACTACCACCGAGCTACCAAGACTCGAGCTGGACATCCATGACCATGATAGCCTTCTGACATACTGCTGGCGGGTAGATGAGGTAGATGCCAACGGAGATGTGACCTTTGGATACGTGTGGTCTTTTCGCGTCCGGCACCTGGCCTTTCCAGGTGCCGAAGGTTACGGTCGTTTTGCCATCGGTGGCAGGGCAGGTAGGGTCTATCATGTCACAAACCTCAATGACAGCGGACCAGGAAGCCTTCGCGAGGCAGTAGAGGCAGAAGGCCCTAGGACGGTGGTATTCGATGTAGGAGGCCTGATAACCCTGAAGGAGCGGTTGATCGTCAGAAACCCATTCTTGACCATCGCAGGCCAGACCGCCCCTGGCAAGGGGATCTGCATACGCAACTACAGCGTCGGAGGTCTAGGCTGCAAGGATGTGGTCATCCGGTTCATAAGGGTACGTGTAGGAGACCTGGAAGGCAAGACATTGGATGGCATGGGCCTGGCCAGTTGCGACCACTGTATCATCGACCACTGTTCGATAAGCTGGACTCAAGACGAGGCATTCAGCTCCAGAGGGGCAGGCAATATCACCTTGCAGAGATGCCTGATCTCCGAGGCCCTAAACGTTGCAGGTCATGCCAATTACAAGCCTGGTACCCAGCATGGCTACGCCGCAAGTATAGGCGGCAATGTTGGCAGTTTCCATCACAACCTCCTCGCCCACTGCGCAGGTAGGAATTGGAGCTTGGCTGGCGGTCTCGACAAGGCAGGTGTCCACACTGGCGATCTGGATATTCGCAACAATGTGGTCTACAATTGGGGTCATAGGACCACCGATGGTGGTGCCAGGCGGGTAAACTTCGTTAATAATTACTACAAACCAGGCCCAGCATCGCGGGTATTCCACGTTCTCAAGCCAGAGCGCAACCCACAGTTCGGGCCCCAGGATTACTTCGTTGCCGGCAATGTCATGGAAGGCCACTACGGTCCTGACCGGCCCTTGGCAGGGGTAGTAGAACCACCCAATGAACCGCTGAGCAACTTCATGAAGGATCGCCCGTTCTTCGAACCTCATGTGACCACACAGACTGCACTGGAGGCCTACGAATCCGTATTGGCGGATGTTGGGTGCAATGTACCGGTCCTTGACGAGCACGACAAGCGGGTCATAGAGGAGGTCCGCAAGGGCATCGCCACATACAAGGGCAGCAAGACCGGCTTGCCAGGGCTACCCGATAGCCAGGCGGACGTGGGAGGTTGGGAGGAATACCCACAGGTAAGAAGGCCTGCAGATTGGGATACAGATGGCGACGGCATGCCCAATTGGTGGGAGAGCGGGCATGGGCTCAGGCCAGATGACCCAAACGATGGGCCTTCGGATCCCGATCGTGACGGCTATACGAACCTGGAAGACTACCTCAACTGGCTGGCAGCAGGGAACAAGGTACCACAAGAACGCAGCTCGCTGGTGAACCTGTAGCGGCCCGACATCACATGGAAGACCGCAAATCCACCTTGGCGCCCGAGCGATTCTATCCCTCGGACCTGACCTGCACGTAGGTCCCCTTCCAGCACCTCCGATCCAGGCTCGCTAGGCACATACACCTTCGCCTCGGTGTTGGCTGGGATTGCAACAGAAAGCAATAGATGATCCCCCTGCCACTGCCAACAGGATTCTATGATACCGCGTATGGACCTATACCTGGCAGATAAGCGGTCTAGTCTCCTGTCTGGACAAGGCCTTATCACGAACCGCCTAAAGCCGTTGATGTCCTTGTCCAGATCGATCCCTGCTGCATAACGAAACAACCATTCGCCCACAGAACCGAGCGAGTAGTGGTTGAATGAGTTCATCTGTGGGTCAAAGAAGCCCTGCTCTTGTGTCCACCCATTCCACCGTTCCCAGATGGTGGTCGCACCATGTTTAACAGGATAAAGCCAGGATGGATAGTCCTCATTCAGCAATAGCCGCCAGGCCACATCGGGCCTGCCCAATTCGGTCAATACTGGGTTCAGTAGCCCCACTCCTATGAAGCCTGTGCTCAGATGCCAATTGCGCTCTGCTATGAGCTCGATCAGTCTCTGGCCTGCCAATGGCCTTACCTGCTCTGGAAGAAGGTCGAATGCCAGTGCCAACAGATAGGCGGTCTGTGTCTCCACACCAAGCCGGCCGTCTGCCTGCAAGAACTCCCGCTGAAATGCCTTGCGGACCCGCTCGAACATGGCCTGGAAGCGAGCTGCATCCTCGTACCTACCTATCGCACCCGCCATCGCAGCAAGCCTTGAGGCGTCGGTGGCCCAATAGGCAGTGGCCAGCAGGGTCTTCATAGGCGAATGCGTTCGAAAGGATGTGTCAGATGGGATACAAAGCCAATCACCGTAGTTGTTGCCAAGCTCGTTCCTGCGGACCCCATCCGGATTGGTCCTCTCGAGGTACTCGAGCCACCTGACCATCGCCTCGTAATGCCTCTCTATTATCCTGGTATCGCCATACATCCTCCAGATGGTCCAAGGCACTATGACACCTGCATCCGCCCAGCCAGCAGCACCGCACAGGCCGTCCAGGCCGACGAAGTCCCCACCCTCGGGCAGGCGTGGTGCAGTGTCTGGGAAGACCCCCTCTTGCGTCTGGGCATCCTGTACATCGATCATCCACTTGGAGAAGAATGCCGCCACATCCATGTTATACGAGGCGGTACGGCAGAATACCTGTGCATCACCGGTCCAACCCAATCTCTCGTCCCTCTGCGGGCAATCGGTAGGGATACTTACAAAGTTGTCCTTCTGGCTCCAGAGTATGTTGAGCCAAAGGCGGTTGACCAACGGCTCAGAGCACTCGAACCAACCTGTCTGCCTCAATGCCGAATGCAAGACACAACCGGTTATGGTATCAAGATCTGGCTCATACGGTAGTCCTGCGAGCTCTACATACTGGAACCCATGGAAGGTGAATCTAGGCTGCCAGACCTCCTGGCCTCGCCCTTTGAGTACATATATATCCGTGGCCTTTGCCCTGCGGAGGTTCGCGGTGTAAAGGCTCCCGTCAGGATTGAGCCTCTCGCCATGCCTGAGGGTGACCTTTGTGCCAGCCGGACCTCTTACACGCAACCTGACAAAACCGGTTATATTCTGGCCAAGGTCGAAGATGAAGACCCCTGGTCTTACCTGATCGACCGCCACAGGCCTTATAAGCTCGACGATCTTCACAGGTTCGCTCCGTTGCCAGACCAGCTCTGCGTCAGGCCAGTCCGTCTCCAAGCACCCACACCATCCGGAGTCATCATATTGCGGGTCTTGCCAACCCGTAAGTTCATACCTTGCGTCATAGGCCTCGCCCATCTGCAGATCGGACCATATGATGGGCCCTGCCGCTGACCTCCACGAGTGGTCAGTCAATACAAGCTGTCTACTGCCGTCAGCAAGCTCGATCTCCAATTGGATCAAGATGCTATTGTCCAGGCCATAACGACCCCTCTTTTCTTGCCAACCCACAAAACCACTATACCAACCGTCGCCTAAGATCGCCCCGACGACATTGCTGCCAGGCCTTATCAGGCCCGTGACGTCATAGGTACGATAGTGGATCCTTCTGGAATAATCGGTCCATTCCGGTGCAAACAGATCGTCCCCAACCCGCTGGTCATTGATGTAGCATTCGAATAGGCCCCTTGCGCTGGCATACAAGGTAGCGCTGCGAATAGCCCCTGAAACGCGGAAGACCTTGCGAAACCAGGCAGGCGTCCCAGGCTGTGTAGGCGTGGGCTTGACCGCATGTGCAGCGATCTCCAGATATCGCGGGTCGGCCTTGATCCAACGGGCGAGCCATTCCTTCCTATTCAATAGGCCCATAGTCCAGAATGCGGGCCCCGATGTAGCCTGGTATCCTTGCTCATCCCAGACCTGTACCTGCCAGTAGCACCTCTGTCTTGAATCGAGCTGCACGCCCATATACGGGATCTGACAGGTCTGGTCATCCTCAACCCTCCCACTATCCCACAGGTCAGGCCTGTCTTCTGCCAAGAGTTGTGCAGAAGATGCCACCATGATCCTCCTGGCAACCTGCTTGGCGCAACGGCTGTCGGACTCTAGCACCCAGCTAAGGCGTGGCCTCCTTTCATCTATGCCTAGGGGATCTACCAGGTATTCGCATCTTAGGTCTACAACCTTGAGAGGGCCTGGCATATCCCATCTCCTAGCCCAGGTCGTCCCGCTTTACCCAGAATATGGCCGTACCAAACCAGAGGATGGTACCCAAGAACATCAGCCACATGTACGATCCCCTACCTATCAGGCCCATGAACAGCAAGACTGCAGATCCGATCGTAATGGCAAGGCCCACGAACGATACGACCTGCATGGCCCTCTTTGCAAGCACGGTCATCTTCTTGCCATCCTTTCCCTTACAGCCAATAGCCTCTGCTGGATGAGGCTACAAACGATATACAAGCTCACGGCTATGATCCAGGCCGGCAGGACCTGCAGGAATATGTCTGCCTTGTACCGCGCAAGAAAGGCAGGTAGATAGCCATTTATCCAAGCCAGAGATGGATATTGGTCCTTTGCATACAGGACAAAACAAATGGCAAAGGACCCGAACCAGCCCACTGCTGCAGGCCAGCTCCATTGTAGACCCTTCTGCTCCGCATAGTACCTGATCAGGCCCAACCTCGGGAAGATCCAGAAATCTATGAAGATGAACGCACCCAATGGCATGAAGAACAACCCATAATAGGCCACGATCCGGTCCAGGTACTGCAGGACGGCAGGTATGCAGGCAGTCACTATCATGATGACACCGGCTACCAAGGTCATGACCCATCTACGCCAATTGGGTGTTGCCACCTGGAAGGCCAATCCTGCCCTGTACAGTGTGGGGTTGGCAGTAGTCCAACCAGCCAACAAGACGCACAGGATCCCTGCGTAGCCTGCCCCCATCATTGCTATGTTGCCTGGGGTCGGATTCGGGTTGGCTTCACCTGCCTCGGTCCTGGCATACACATACGCAGCGCACAGCACACCTGAGCAGATCCATGCCACATAGTGGCCAAGGAACATGCCGAAGGCCGACGCAAAACCCATCTGCCACCGCTTGGCAAACCTGAATATCGTCACGTCACCCATACCCATGTGCTGTGCGATATTGCACAACCATGCAAGGCCCACACAATGCCAAAGCCCATACTTGATCTGCCCAGGCTGGGCAATGCCAGTCCAGATCCTGTCGTTGGCGATACGCCAAAAGTCCGCAAGCCTACTTACACCGAGGGTAGGCAGGGACGCTATGGCCCCTGCCACAAAGACGAATGGCATCCAAGGGGCCACTACCTTTGCAAAGTGGGCAAGCCTGTCGAAGCCAAGGATGGCCAGTATAGCGACGAGGGCTCCCACGCAGACCGCCAGGATGATCCATGGTAGCGTTGGTATCGTCTGACCTAGGGCATAATTGGGGCTTTCTATACCCAAGGCCGTGGCCACGGCAGTCGTAGAGACATTCACCATCGATCCTGCCAACAGGCAAAGTATGATCGCAAAAAGGCCCGAATAAAGGACCGTTAGATATGGCCCAGCGAGCCTGCGTATCTGCCAGTATATCGTAAGCCGCTCCCTCACAGCGATAGGGGCACACATAAAGGCCCAGCTCAACACCGCCAGGAGATTCCCTATGGCCAGCCCAACGAATACATCAAATGCCTTTACCCCGTGTAGGACCAGTAGTGTACCCAGAACAAACTCCGTACCGGCTATGTGTTCACTGGCAAACATGGCGATGAACGTCCTCCAACCGCGGAGCCGTTCTGGACCGACAGGTTCTCGATCGTACTCATACAGGGCATCGAGCCGCTCTATGATGCTCGGTCTAGACTTTTTGCCCACAGCTTGTATCTCCTTTCGAGCCCACAGTCTCCGTCATAGCCGGTCCCTTGTCAATGGCCTGGATCGAATCGGCTTGAATCGGTGTCTTTGCCCAGATACCATGGCTTGGTGGAACGTCTGCTTTCGTGACATGAGTCTGGATATGCAAGAATCTACACGATATGGGGGCGTGATCGTCCCGATCCTGACCCCCGTAACTGCTGATGGCCAGTTGGACGTCGATGCTGCCATCCGCCTTGCAGAACGTATCATCGCTGCTGGGGCGTCCATCTTCGTTTTGGGCACCACAGGCGAGGCCCCATCGTTGGATATGCAGTCGCGGATCAGGCTGGTCGAGGCGGTCTTGGAGGTCAATGCAGGACGAAGGCCCGTATTTGCTGGTGTATCGGACAACTCCATCCACACATCTATAGAACTGGCCGCAAGGTTTGGAGGGCTTGGTGTAGACGTGGTCTTTGCCCATGTCCCGAGCTTCTTTCCCCTGGGTGACGATGAGGTCATCGGCTATTTCGAATATCTTGCCGACCGCTGCCCTACCCCATTGCTTCTGTACAATATCCCCTCTATGACCAAGACCGCGATCTCGATCCATGCCATCAATACACTGATGCAGCATGAAAGGATCGTTGGCATAAAGGACTCGCAGAACGACATGGATCGGCTCAGGCAGGTGGTAGGCGTCTGTAAGGCCAGAAAAGGCTTCTTGCATCTAACTGGCTGCACTGCGCTATCGCTTGCCGGCCTGGCCTTGGGCTCGGATGGGATCGTACCAGGTGCGGGCAACCTGTTCCCCGGCCTGTTCCGCAGGCTCTATGAGGCCGCTAGGGATGGCGACATGGAGACTGCCAAGGCCTACCAGGGTCTATCGGACAGGATAGGTGCGGTGTTGGACAGGGGCAATCATATGGGCCAGGCATTGGCAGTCTTGAAGGCAATGGCCCATCTGATGGGCATCTGCGGGCCCCACATGCTACCACCGCTGAGGTCATTGAGCCAGCAACAGATAGAGCAACTGCGTCCTGTACTGGATTCGATAAGGGCATCCATAGAGCAAACATGACCTCGGCCTCCAGACCTATCATTGGGATTACCATGGGTGACCCATCTGGCATAGGACCAGAGGTCATAGTCAAGGCCCTGACCAGCACGGACGTCGCTGATCGTTCTGTACCGATAGTCATTGCAGATCCGTTTGTGATAGAGGATGCGATCCGCATCGCCAAGACAGACGCCGAGGTCCAGACCGTCACGGACCCGAACAAGGTCTCTGTGGATAGACGGACGATCTGCGTGCTCCAGCCCCTAGGATGCAGCTTCCCCTCGCCCGCATATGGCAAGGTCTGTACCCAGGCAGGCCAGGTCGCATATGCAGCTATACAGAAGGCCGTCGAGCTGGCTTGCAGCGGCCTGATCGATGCGATCGTGACCGCACCTATAAGCAAGGAGGCCATGAATGCCGCCGGCCTGACCTATTCCGGACACACAGAGATCCTGGCGAGGCTGACAGGGACAAGGGATTGCGCGATGCTATTGGTATACGATCGGCTACGCGTGGTACATGTGACCACGCATGTGCCGATCTCGAAGGTCCCAGGGTTGATCAGCGCGGAACGTATATTGAAGGTCATAACGCTCGGTCACGACGGCTGCAAGGGCCTGGGCATCGACCGGCCACGCATAGCAGTTGCAGGGCTGAACCCACATGCCAGCGATGGTGGTCTGTTCGGCGACGAGGAACGGATGCATATCATACCTGCCATCCACATGGCCAGGTCGGCGGGCATGGATGTAGAAGGCCCGATCCCTGCAGATACAGTCTTTCCAAAGGCCGCTGGCGGCCAATTCGACCTGTGCGTGGCCATGTATCACGATCAAGGCCACATCCCGCTGAAGCTGATCGGGTTCAGGTTCGACGAGGCAGCCAGTTCCATCAACGGGGTCAATATCACATTGGGCCTTCCGATCATAAGGACGTCGGTGGACCACGGCACCGCCTTCGATATCGCAGGCAAGGGCATTGCCTGTGCAGATAGCATGGTACAGGCGATCGAGTACGCCATCAAACTGGCAGGCAAAAGACCCAAATGAGGATCGTGCTGGCAGACGACATCACCGGGGCGGCAGAGGTAGCGGCATTGGCATGGCAGGCCGGTCTAGAGGTGGCAGTCTTTGCATGGCCTTGTGCCATCGGGCAGATCGATCTGGCAGTGATCGACACCAATACACGCAACATCGGACCTGCTGAGGCCATCTCCACCCTCGAACAGATCATAGACCAGCTGGGCCCCAGCGGCGTCCGTTGGACATTCAAGAAGGTCGACTCGGTGCTACGGGGCAATGTCGTAGCCGAGCTTTCTGTCATGCTAAGGAGGCTACCGATACAGCAGGTCATCCTGGCACCAGCCAATCCGTCGAAGGGCCGCGTCATACGCAATGGCCGCTATTACATAAACGAGGTACCATTGGACATGACCGACCTTGCGCGAGATCCATTCCATCCAAGGCGATCGAGCCTGGTCATGGAATTGTTGGACCATGTGCCTGGAGTGCCGGTATGTATAAGGGACTACAACGAATATGATGGTGAGCAGACCGGTATCATCCTTGCAAACGTGCAAGATATGCAGCAATTGTGGAACTGGGCACGGCTCCTAGACGATCGCAGCATTGCCGCAGGTGGTTCAGACTTCTTCGGATTGGTCCTAGATCGCCAGTTACGCAGAGGCCCAACGAGATCTACTGATCAGGATAGACTGCCGTCAAGCCCGTCGCTGTTTGTATGCGGAAGCACCTCTGGACAGTCGCAGTCCTTTCGCAAGAGGGCCTCGGATGCTGGCATACCTGTGCACCTTGTCCCTGCAGACATCCCAGATACTTCTATCGACCATCCTGCAGCAAAGCTGATTGGTGCGATAAGAGGATATGGCGCGGCGATCCTGGCCATAGAGGACGCCCCTGCCAAAGGTACCCCTGTGCAGCTTGCGTCCAGGATAGCTGCAATCGTCCAGTTGGTCCTTTGCGAGACGAACCTTGCTGAGCTTTTCCTGGAAGGAGGCACCACTGCCAGGGCAGTGATGGACCTCTTGGGCTGGAGGCAGCTTTCCATCGTTGGCCAGTACGCACCTGGCCTGGTGCGGATGGCCTTGAAAGGCGTGGACAGGCCGCACATCGTGGTCAAGCCAGGTAGCTATCCATGGCCAGCCCAGATATTGCCAACGATCATTGAGGCATAGGCGATGATCAGGTCGGGCCTGCATTGGTTGGATTGGACGGTGGTATCGATCTATCTTGGCGTGATCCTGATCATAGGGTGGCACTTCTCCGGCAGACAGAGGTCGACAAGGGAGTATTTTACTGGCAACAGGTCCGTCCATGGGCTTGCAGTTGGCCTGTCCCTCATGGCCACCATCATAAGCAGTGTCACGTTCCTTGCATATCCAGGCGAGGGGTATGCCGGGAACTGGATAAGGCTTGTGCAGGGCCTGGCTGTACCCCTGGTATTGGTCTGTATCATCTGGTTCATAGTACCCATATACCGCAACTTCGTGGGGATCAGCGCATACGAGTACTTTGAAAGGCGATTTGGATACGTGGCGAGGCTTTATAGCTCCTTGGCCTTCTTCGTGGCCCAGTTCACGAGGATGGGATCCATCTTCTATCTCCTGGCACTGGCCATTGCATCCATGACCGGTGCCAACACCTATCAGATCATCATCCTGCTCGGTGTTGTCACGACCATCTATACCCTCCTGGGTGGCATAGAGGCGGTAATATGGACCGATGTGATACAAGGGGTGATGCTCATATCAGGTGGCCTGATCTCCTTGGGGGTGCTCCTGTTCGGTGCACCGCAAGACCCTGTCCAGATGATACGAATGGCCTGGGATAGCAACAAGATCTCCGTAGGGCCATTCGATTTGGACTTTACTCGGCTTACCTTCTGGGTGATGGCCATAAATGGCCTGTTCTATGCACTGCAGAAGTATGGCACAGACCAGACCGTGGTCCAGAGGTTCCTAGCTGCCAGGTCAGACCGATCTGCCATCAGGGCCACACTGTTCGGGGCAGGATTGTGTGTGTTGGTTTGGACGCTCTTTATGTTCATAGGCACCATGCTCTGGGCCTATTATAAGCTCCAGCCCAACGCCCTGCCCGAGGGCGTCACTGGCGACAAGGTCTTTCCGTTCTTCATCATGTCAAGGCTGCCTGTGGGTATCACAGGCCTCATCCTTGCAGCACTGATGGCAGCGGCCATGTCGAGCCTGGATTCGGATATGAACTGCCTCGCTGCGGTTGCAGTTGAGGACTTTTATCGCAGGTTCAGGCCAGGTGCCATCGACAGGCGGTGCCTGGCCATCGGCAGGATCGTGGTCCTGATCTGCGGTCTTTTTGCCATGGGTGTTGCATGCCTCTATGTGTACTTTGGTGGCCAGGCCATACTCGGCACGATATTCGCGCTATATGCCATCTTCTCAGGCGGGATCGCAGGCCTCTTTGCCCTGGGCCTTTTCACTACGAGGGCCAACCGCAAGGGCCTCAATATCGGTATCGCTGCCTGCATAGTATTCACTGCATATGCAGTCCTGACCAGCACGACCATAGAGGTGGCTGGCCAAAGGCGTATCTTGCTCGACCTGGGTCGCTTCAACTTCCCGCATCACAACTACATGCTGGGCGTTTACAGCCACATAGTGCTATTCGGCGTAGGCTACCTGGCCAGCCTATTCAGTAGGCCAGATAAGGATACCAGAGACCTGACATTCTATGGCTGGCTCGAGCATAGCGCAGGCAGATCGGTTCGATAGCGAATCACCAGACCCGCAGGGTACCCACGTCAGGCCCATCTTGCCCGACAGGTTTGACTATCAGGCATACCAGGACTACGAGGCGAGGCTCCTGGAGACCTGTCGCAGGTTCTGGCAGGCAGATAGTGGCGTGGCGGTATACCGCAGATTCCGCGTGCCACAATGTTTTACCTGGATGTGCAAGGACATGCAGGCATCCCTCAGCTACCAACTCGGTGCCCTTGCGGCTAGTATGGCATACAGGTCGGACATCCCCAACTTCCTCGAACCTTGGTATGGCATAGGTCAACTGGCCAGCGCCCTAGGTATTGACTACGTCTGGCCGGCTGGCCAAGCGCCAGTAGTGCCCAAGGCCTTTGGTTCCATAAGACAGGCCCTCGAGCAGACATTGGTCCCAATAGACCAGACTCCCATAGGAAGACAAACACTGGCAATGGTAGACTACTTTGTCAACGCCACTGGAGGTAGACTGCCCATCAGTCTGACAGATACGCAATCACCCCTAAATGCCCTTTCGTTCGTGGTCGAAAGCGAGCCTTTCTACCTGGCATTCATCGAGGCCAAGGACCAGCTCCTCCAGATGCTGGACAGACTCGTGCCGCTGCAGATCGCCTTTGTCCAAAGGCAGCTAGAGATATTGCAACAGACCGTCGTCTGGCCAGGCCACGGATTTGCCAGTACGAGGGTCTTCACTGGTCTCGGCGCCAGTGACGACATCATGACCACACTGGGCCCATCCCATTATGCCCAGTTCGGCCTGCCAAGCCTTGTCAAGTGTGCCAGACCCTTCGGCGGTCCTGCGATCCACTCCTGTGGGAACTGGTCCGACAAGGCGGATGTAGTCCGCCAGGTACAAGGCCTGGTCATGGTGGATGCGGCCTTCACTAGCCAAACGGATCCAGATCCCAACGAAGGCGGCAGCTTTGCGGAGGCCTTTACAGGTACAGGTATAGTGGTCAATGCCAGGATGGTCGGCGACAAGCAAACGGTCATACAGACCGTCCGATCCCTTTGGAGGCCAGGGATGAAGCTGATCGTAGTGACCTACTGTCGCGATCCACAAGAACAGGCAGAGGTCTATGAGGCAGTGCACCAGATATGCCAAGACTAGAGAGGATCTATCCGGTAGAGATCGTTTTGGCACCTGAATGGTGGCATCGGCATGCAGGGATCTGCTTCGACCGCGACTTCTTCTTCCACCCAGCCAGGCGGGTCGAGGAGGAGGCGAGGATGGAGCGGATCCTGTACGAGCGATGGGGACGGTACGGCATAGGGTCGAAAGACCGCAGGCCAGAGGTAGGAGCAGTCCATCTCGCAGCCGGATACCTGATACAGGAGATGCTGGGCTGCAAGGTGGAGTATCGCCAGGGGCATCCGCCACTGGTGATCCCTGCAAGGCAGGAAAGGCTCGACGTCGACCCAGACGCTGCATTCTCCAGCCCTGCATTCAAGGCCTTTTCCGACATGTGCGATCGGCTCTACAGGGAATATGGTTACCTGACAGGCGATGTGAATTTCTCGGGCATCCTGAACATCGCCCTCGACCTCAGAGGCCAGGATCTATTCTTGGACATGTACACAGACCCAAACCGCGTCAAACAACAGTTCGCCAATATAGCACAGGTCATCACCAGATTCGTGGACTTCGTCATGGCCCGGACAGGCACTAGCTCCATCTCCGTCAATCGCAACGTCCGCCATCTACCTGAGCCGGTCGTGCTCCATTCTGAATGCACCCATACCATGATCTCTCAACAGGACTACGAGCGTTTCCTGATGGAATATGACATCATGTGGAGCAAAAGATACAAGGCCTTCGGTGTGCATTATTGCGGACCTGATCCACATCGCCACGCCCCGTCGTATGCTAAGATACCCGGACTGGCGTTTGTCGACGTGGGAGCAGGCGGGGATGTAAGGATCATGCGGCAGTACCTACCAGAGGCATTCCTGAACTGCCGTCTGGATCCTGTCAAGCTGCGGGAGCAGACCCCGGATCAGATCCGCCAAATCATATACGATCTTGCCAAGGCCTCTGACAAGCCCGCCCTGACAGGGATATGTTGCATCAACCTGGACGATACGGTCACAGATCCTCAGGTTACAGCGATACTACAGGCAGCTGCCGAACTGAGGATGGCCGCCCAGAAGGGGCAAGAAAACGATCCCCCTGGCCTGAGAGGTTAGCGACGTGTTCGGCCTGTGCATACTGGATATACTGGTGATAGCCTCTTACCTTGCCTTGGTGATCGGCATCGGGATATGGGCCTCGCGCAGGGTCAAGAACCTCGAGGATTATTTCCTTGCAGGCCGCAGATTCGGCCCATTCATCCAGACATTCGCCGCATTCGGCCAAGCCACCTCGGCAGACAATGCCGTCGGCGTGACCACAACGACCTTTACCAACGGGATCGCCGGTATCTGGAGCTCCCTGGTATATCTGGCTGCCACGCCGATGTACTGGCTTGTCATGCCATGGATGCGGAGGCTGAGGGTGCTGACCTTGGGCGACTTCTTCCAGCAGCGATATGGCTCGAAGGGGATCGCAGCGGTATATGCGGTGATCGGTTCGATAGGCATGATGACCATCATCTCTGTGGGTCTTGCGGCCATGACCAAGACGGTGGTCGCCCTGGCGCCGAAGCCCATAGAGAGGCTCACTGCTGCCGAGCGAGCCGAGTTAGGCCGAGCGGAGGTACTCGACCGACTGCTGGCTCAGGATTACGATTCGCTCACGGCCGACCAGAAGGACCAACTGAACCAACTGATCCGCCAACGCCCAAGGAAGGTCTTTTCCTATATCCGGGAGGATCTGTTGATATGGCTGGTCTGCGGAGTGGTCCTGGTCTATGCGGTGGCAGGTGGACTGGAGGCTGCCTTCTTGACTGACACCATTCAGGGCCTGTTCATCATAGTACTTTCGATCCTGCTGATCCCATTCGCCTGCCACAGGATCAATCAGATCTATGGCGGAAGCGGCCTCATGGATGCACTCGAGACATTGCACGCAAGGCTACCCGAGTCCTTTTTCGAGGTCTTTGGTTCGCCAGTATCCATGGACTTCACCTGGTACTACATCGCGGCACTGACGATCATGGTGACCATAAATGTGGTCGTTCAACCCAACTCGCTGGCAGCGACTGCCTCTGCAAGGGGCGAATACGAGTGCAGGTTCGGGTTTGTGGCTGGCAGCTATATAAAACGTGTCTGCACCGTGTTGTGGGGCTTCTTCGCCCTGCTGGCCGTAGTCCTGTATCACGATCAGATCCACGATCCCGACCTAGTGTGGGGATATGCTACGCTTGACCTGCTAGGTCCGTTGCAGATAGGCCTGGTAGGCCTGATGATAGCATGCCTGATGGCCGCGCTGATGAGTACTGCCGATTGCCTGATGATCACAGGGGCCAGCCTTCTGACGAACAACATCTATCGCCCCATATTCCCCGGCTGCACAGAGCGACACTATGTCCAGATAGGACGCTGGTTCGGGGCGCTGGTCTTGATATGCGGTGCCATGATCGCCACCCAGTTCGACACGATCCTCCAGCAGCTAAAGCTCTGGTGGGAATTAAATGTGACCGTGGCCGCAAGCTTCTGGCTGGGGATGAAGTGGCGGCGAGCGAACAAGACAGGTGCGTGGTGTTCGATACTGGCAACGGCGATATGCTTCTTCGTCCTGCCAATACTGTTGCCTGTACTTGTACCAGGGTTGAGGACCGAGCCAATGTTGCTGAGGTCGACACGGCCTGTGGTCGTCACACGCCTCTACAAGGCAAGCCAGATGGATGTGCTGGACCGCCAGCGGCAGATTCAGCAATGGGAGGGTCTGCCAGACGGACAAAAACATATGACAACCAGGCCGGAATCCTTGGCAGTTGGTCAGGTCTTCCGCAGGCACTACCAGATCCCTGGCAGGTCCATATTCTGGACGAAGGGGATAAAGCAGGATAGGCTGGGAAGGGCATATGGAAGTGGCATGTTGAACCTTGAGCTGATCCTTTTGGACCGACTTGGCGTGGATTTAGAAGCTTATCCATACGCATTGAATGAGACCATCAGGATCCTCATCAGGACCATAGTACCATTCCTGATACTCATGGCCGTCAGCCTCATCACGGCCCCTGATGACAAGGACCTCTTGGATAGGTTCTATGCGAGGATGAGGACCCCTGTACTGAGGGACCGAAAGGCGGATGCGGAACTGTTGAATGCTGGTCCTGATCGACTCGGTCCTTGGGCGCAACAGAAGGTATTTGCCCATTCGAACTGGGAGCTCTACAGGTGGACCAGGACCGATCTATGGGGTTTTGTCATCTCGTGCCTCACCGCCCTAGCGATAATCCTCCTATTGGTCGTGCTGGTCAGGGTCGGTCGGTAAAGCCCTTTCAAGTACAAACCGGCTGAAGCCACTGGCGAATATGGCATGGCCACTGTATAGTATGTACCCAACTTATGGCATATTGGTGTGCGCGAACAGGAAATGATCATGGCAAAAGAGACGACATTCGGGATCATCATCGGAACACGGGGCTTTTTCAACCCCCAACTGGCAAAGGATGCACGAAGGCTACTGCAACGGCAGCTCGAGGCCCTGGGTTACAACTACGTGATGCTCCCAGAGAAGGCCACTAGTCACGGAGCAGTAGAGACATACGCACATGCCAAGCAGTGCGCTGAGTTGTTCAACAAACACAGGCAACAGATCGACGGCATAGTAGTGATACTACCAAACTTCGGCGACGAATTGGGTGTCGTCCAGACCATCCAAATGGCCGGGCTCGATGTGCCAGTGCTGGTACAGGCCTGCAATGACAGGCCCGACCAGGTAGGTGTCAAGCAGAGGCGAGATGCCTTCTGCGGCAAGATCTCCGTGTGCAACAACCTGTATCAATATGGGATCCCATTCACCGACACCACTGAGCACACCTGCGACATAGACAGCCAGACCTTTGCCAACGACCTGGCATCCTTCGCTGCCGTGTGCAGGGTAGTCAAGGGGCTCAGACATGCTAGGATCGGTGCCATAGGGGCTAGACCTGCGGCCTTCCAGACCGTCAGGTACAGCGAAAAACTCCTGCAGGATACCGGTATTACAGTCATCACCGTTGATCTGTCCGAGATACTGGCGAGGGCCAACCGATTGGATGCTGATGCAGCAGATGTGAAGAAGAAACTGGCCCAGATCCGAGACTATGGAAGAATCCCGCCTGAGATCCCGGCAGAGCAGGTCGTAAGGCAGGCGCGGCTCTCCGTTGCGATAGAACATTGGATGGAGGAGAACGAATGTCACGCCAGCGCGATCCAATGCTGGACCTCCGTTCAGAACAACTATGGCTGCGCCGTCTGTCTTTCCATGAGCATGATGGGTCAGAACGGGAAACCTAGTGCATGCGAGGTGGATGTGACCGGGGCGGTGTCCATGTATGCACTCTTGTTGGCCTCTGGTCAGGCCCCAGGCTTTCTGGACTGGAATAACAACTACGCATATGAACCAGATAAATGCGTATGCACACATTGCAGCAACTTCCCCAAGGCATTCGTCGGCAGGGAGGTAGAGATATCTGCATTGGATCTACTCGGCCAGACCCTCGGAAGTGAACGATGCTTCGGGGCCATCAAGGGCCACGTGGCACCTGGCGAGATGACCTTCTTCAGGGTCTCTACAGACGACCGAATGGGCCGGATAAAGGCCTATCTGGGCCAAGGCGAGTTTACGGACGACCCGTTCGATATGGATGGGGGCATTGCTGTATGCAAGGTCGATCGCCTGAGGGAACTGATGGGCTTGGTCTGTCAGAATGGCTTTGAGCACCATGTGGCCATGGCCAGAGGCCACTGTGCCGACGTATTGGAGGAGGCCATCTGCAAGTATCTGGATTGGGACCTGTACCGGCATTCCTAGGGCAAGACCGTCATGACCGATAGGCAACTGCAGGTCAAGTCTATCCAGTATAGGATGAAGATCCTCAGGTATATAAAGCTGGCCAATGCTGGTCATACAGGTGGGGACCTGTCATGTATAGACATCCTGAATGTCTTGTACAATCGGATCCTGAGGATCAGCCCTGATAGGCCTGATGACCCTGATCGCGATAGATACATCCAGAGCAAGGGGCATTCGGTGGAGG
>Ga0207433_10004407_pt1 | contig 25960 bp, 21 predicted proteins | sample YelNatPaOPGAMG01_FD_187559 | JGI IMG/M metagenome (GOLD analysis project Ga0207433, IMG submission 187559) | Hot spring thermophilic microbial communities from Obsidian Pool, Yellowstone National Park, USA - OP-RAMG-01 (SPAdes) (version 3) | ecosystem: Environmental > Aquatic > Thermal springs... | reverse complement strand
GCAATTGATTTTGGGAACTATACTTTTGCGCTCTTTCTTGAAGAATATAATTTGTCTAAAGGTGAGTATAGAATTGTTGACTGTGCGCTTATTGAAAAACTGCAGTTAGAGAATGGAAATAGGGACCTTCAAGCATTAGGAATAGTGTTAAAAAGAGGCGATGGAGCGACTATTGGTGCGATTACACAAGATACAGAATATGGAGTAGGTAATGAAACTAATAAAAGTGCAATTGAAGGCGATGAGATATCTATCTGTGCAGTAGTGTATAATTCGGGAGCGATAGATTCTTTTCAGATAGAAGTATCTTTCTTTATAGATAACGAATATGCAGGTAGTGCCTATGCGGATATTCTCAAAGGTGAGATTGGATATCCTGCGCTAAAATGGAAAGGTATAAAAGGAGAACATACCGTGCAAATAATAATAGACCCGAAGAATGTAACTGAAGAATATAACGAAACAAATAACAATGCTTCGACTAAATTTTCTGTAAAAGCAAACCAACCTGATTGTTCGTATAGAATCTATGGGTTTCTATTTGATAATAAGATGGACCCTGTGTTGTATGCGAATATTAATGCCAAGAATGTTAGAAATCATGTTGTTAAGAATGTAGAAACAGGAAGTTTTGGGCTTGGGTATGAACTCTTTTTCGAGCCAAATAATGAGTATATAGACGGAGACAGGATAGTTCTTTCAGTAGAATATGGAGGTGAGAAAGCAGAGAAAAGTTTGATGATATATTCAGAAGACAAAGGGATGCAGGTAAATCTAACTTTGAACATATCCCTAAAACGTTCCTTTTCGCTTGAGTACATCGAGAAAGGATATGTAAAAAAATATACAGAATTCAAACCGACATTTCAGTTGAAAAATACAGGTAATGCGTATGATGAAGTTGCAGTTGAAGTCGTGGGAGTTCCTGCAGGCTGGAAGGTTGCTCTATCAAAGAATGTTTTAAAAATCCGGCTTGGAATGATAGACAAATTTACTTTATCAGTAATCCCTGCAGAAAATGCATCCATAGGAGATAGTGTTAGGTTTTCGATATTGGCAAGGTCTTTGATTTCTCGCAATGTTACGTTATCCTCGAATATCACGCTTGTAGTTGTAAACTCAGAACCTTTGAGTGGTAATAATGTTGTAGTTACTCTCGTTAATATCACAAGTGCAATAATATTTGGAGTTGCATCCTATATACATATAGGTAAAAAAGAGAAAGAAGAAGAAAAACGAAAATATCTCGAGAGTTAAGATTTAGAAGATTATGAAGAATGTTATGAAGAAGATTATGAATTTATAAATCATGGAGATTATAAATTATGGAGATAAGAAAAGAGTGTAAAAAGGGATTGTAAAAAGTAGTTGTAAAAAAAGTAGAAGCGAAGAAAATAAGAAGAGAATAAGATAAAAAAGTGAGTGAAAATATGGGTAAAAAGATTAAGGATAAGAACCTCAAAGTTGAAAAAGAGACGGCAGGCAGTCTGAATTTAGAAAACAAAAAATCAGATACCGAGGAAATAGAGCAAATAAAGTTGTATGCGTATCATGGGAAACAGTGCGACCCGAAGAAGTGTACCGCAATTAAGATGTCAAAGTTCGGGTTTTTGAAACTTATAGACAGGTTTTCAATGTTACCTTATGGATGCATTCTGCTCCATCCATATGCGAAAAAAGCGATTTCAAGAGAAGATTTACAGATAGCAAAAGTGCATGGGATATTGGCACTTGATGTATCATGGAAGTATGCCGAAGAGATATTCCAGAAATTATCAAAACAAAAAAGAGTAGAACCTAGAGCATTACCATTTTTGGTTGCTGCCAACCCTGTTAATTTTGGCAAACCATTCCAGTTATCTACGCTTGAGGCTTTTGCAGCTGCCCTTTATATTTTAGGAGAAAAGGATAGAGCATGCGAAATATTATCTATATACAAATGGGGTAAGACATTTCTTGACCTTAATAGAGAACCTCTCGAAGATTATTCAAGATGTAAAAATAGCAAAGAGATAATAGAAGTTCAATCGCAATATATCTCTAAGAATTAATACTATTGATAGTAGATTGGTTTAAAATCGATATTAAATTAATTCTATTAAACTCTAGGGTTTTGCATCTTTCAAGGAAAGGGAGGAAAAGGAAGGGAGGTTTAAATACTACATTTTAAATAGTATAAATAGTATTAAGGGAAGGGGATATATATGGTAGAAATTCGTATAGAAAATGTGGTTGCTACAACGTCGATTGGGTCTGAACTTGATCTTAGAGCGATAACAATGGCTCTTGATGGTGCGGAGTACGAACCTGAGCAATTTCCAGGGATTGTTTATAGAATAAAAGAGCCGAAGACTGCAACACTTCTATTCAAATCAGGAAAACTCGTATGCACAGGTGCGAAATCGATTAAGGACGTGCATACAGCAATAAAAACAGTAATTTCTCGTGTAGAGGAAGCGGGGATTAATGTTATAAAGAATCCACAAATCACAGTGCAGAATATAGTCGCATCCTCAGATTTAAAAACAGACCTTAACTTGAATGCAATAGCAATCTCGCTCGGACTCGAGAAAGTGGAATATGAGCCTGAACAATTCCCCGGCTTGGTTTATCGTATAGACGAGCCGAAAGTAGTTGCGCTTCTATTTGGTAGCGGAAAAATCGTATGCACAGGTGCAAGAAAAGTTGAGGACGTCGAGAAAGCAGTAAATAACATTTACAACGAATTAAAGACTGCAGGACTACTCCATTAGCCTCTAATACCTCTTTATTTTTTGGTTGGCAAAAGATTGATTTAATGATATGACATACCCTTGAGCGATAGGGCATGGTTAATTTGCAATTAATGCTTAAGGCTTGGCGCTGGAGTCGATAAAGATGACCAGAGCGGAAATTCTATTTCAGATAAAGGAAGCAGAAGAGCAAGTTCGTAAAATGAAGAAGGATGCAGAAGAAGAGAGAGTTACACAAGTATATAGAGCAAAACAAGAGGCATCTGAAATATTAGAAAAAGGAGAGAAGGAGATTGAGAAAGAAGCATCCAAGAAGATTGAAGGAGTAAAAGAAGAATTGGGAAAAGAGAGGAAATCGATTCTTGAGAAAGAGCAAGTCGAGACAGAAAAGATGAAACAGAATGCGTCAAAGAAGATAGATACTGCAGTTCATTATCTAATAACTGAATTTGAGGTTAAGGTTCTAAAGTAAAAGTGAGCGTGCGAGAAATGCTGCGGCCGGTCGAGATGTCGAAAATAGTAATTGCAGGTTGTAGAGACTATACTCGTCCGGTTATCGAGACTCTGCACGACCTTAATTTAATGCATATAGAAGATTTTACCAATCCTGAAGATGAAGTTAGGCTTGGGACACCTTTAGAAAATGCAAATTTGATATCTGAGAAGTTGCTCAAAGTTAGGTCGATTGAAAAGATACTTGAGTGCGAAAATGTACCAAGTAAGAAGAGGTATAAGGTTAAGGAACTTGCAAGTAGGTTAGAGAGTGAGATAGGGCAGATAGAGAAGAGGCTTAAGGAGCAGGCAGAAAGACGAGCATTTTTAGAATCGAAGATAAAGGAATTGAAACTAAAATTAGAGAATATTGGACCTTTTGTGAAATTGGGTTTGCCATTTGAGATTTATGAAGGTTATGAAACTATAAGGGTATACACGGGAGTGGTAAAAGGAGATTTTGAAACGGGATTACAAAAAATCACTACTACCTACGAATTAATGAAACAACAAGTTGAGAATGGCACGTTTATAGCCTTATTTGTCCCTGCAGAGAAAGGAGAGGAAGTAACGAAGATTTTATCAGAATTTGGATTTGTAGAGACACATGCGCCTGAGAAAAAGGGAGAGCCGGGACAAATTGCCGAAGGCTTGGCACATCAGATATCAGAATACAGCAAGGAACTTGAGTATATAAAAAATGAGTTAACAAAAGCAAAGGAAGAATATGCAGATTTTATTGTAGGCTGTGAAGAGTATCTTTCAATTGAGATACAGAAAGCCGAAGCCCCCTTAAGGTTTGCAACTACCGATAATGCGTTTGTTATCGAAGGGTGGATACCTTCAGGGGAATATCAAAGATTGAAAAAAACTCTTGAAGACATAACCTCAGGACGGGTTTACATAGAGAAAAAGAGGATATCATACGATGATGAGTTACATAACAAAGAACATAAATCGAATAATAAATCGAACGAGGATAAATCTCATGAACATAAATTAAATGAAGATGGAAAAGGCGCAGTTCATATTCAGTTACATGAGAATGCAAAAGAAAAAGATATCGAAAAAGGAGAGTCGAAGGATAAGGTAAATGTTGAAGAAGTCGATTTGAGCATTTCGAATAAAACACATGAAGATAGTCCTGAGAAAATAAATCAGAAAATAAACCAGAATCCAAGTAAGATGATAAGTAAGACGGATAAGACAAGTGTAACTAACAAGGCAAGTAATAAAAAAGGTGAGGGAACAGAAGAGCCGCCGATAATACTTGATAATCCCAAGCCAGTAAAACCTTTTGAAGCAATAATAAACCTATTATCTCCGCCGCAATATACTGAGATTGACCCTACCCTATTTATATTTGTAACCTTCCCGTTATTTTTTGGAATAATGATAGGTGATGCTGGCTACGGCTTGGTGCTTGTTATTATTGGAATTATAATGAGAAAAACAAAGTTTGGATATCTAGCGCCTGTCCTTACTGTGGCAGGCATATACACGACGATAATAGGCATTTTCATGTTTGGCGAGGCTTTCGGAATGCCATTTTACAATACTGCAGAAGAACTTGGACACGAAGAATTGAATTGGTCAATGCTATTAGGTGTAGATATTCCAAGAAGTATAACGATAAATGGGAATGAATATAATGTATTTGGGATTTTCAACAAGATGCTCAATGTGCAATCTACATTGGCGTTATCAATAATAATCGGGATAATACATATAGATATAGGCTTGGTGCTTGGGTTTATAAACGAAAGGAAACATCATGGTACTTTGAAAGCGTTTTGTGGAAAGATTGGTTGGATAGTGTTTGAAGTTGGGTTTTTACTTGGCTTGGCTACGATGTTCAACATTTCAATTCTTGGTGAGAACACCTGTATGGGGAGTTTAGCGTTCATATTGCTATCGATAGGGATGATAGGATACGGTGAGGGCGGGACTGCAATAATTGAAATACCTGGGTTGATAAGCAACATATTGTCATATACGAGGTTAGTTGCCGTAGGACTGTCAAAAGCAGGTATGGCGATTGCATTTAACAAGATTGCATTTGAAATGAACATACTTCCAGGCTTGGAGAATGGCGATTATGGTGCCGTGGGAGTTGGAATTTTAATTTTAATAGTAGGACATACGATGATTGTATTACTTGGAATAATAGCATCGGGATTACACTCATTAAGATTGCAGTATGTAGAATTCTTTGGTAAATTCTACAAGGGTGGTGGAAAGAACTTTAACCCATTTGGGTATGCAAGAAAATATACGGAGGTGTAAAAAATGGTAGAAGGAATAGGCGAAATGGCAGCGATAGGAGCAGGAATAGCGATTGGTTTAACTGGGATTGCATCTGCGATTGCAGAGAAAGAAATAGGTTCAGCAGCAATAGGAGCAATGGCAGAGAATGAAAAATTGTTTGGGAAAGGTTTAATCCTAACAGTCATTCCAGAAACAATCGTAATCTTTGGGCTAGTCGTTGCGTTAAAGCTAACTGGAGTATTCTAAGATACCACATACAACTACATCACTACCACATCATCTTATATATTCCGGCAAAATATTATGTACAAAATACAGAATGCGCAGGGCATAAAATTGGTGCGTTTACTCAAAAAGAACGAAGAAAAACGAAGAGAGAAATTAGAGATACGACAAATGAAGATATAACAAATAACGAGTAAAATCCGCACCAATAAACCATTTACAACCGTTTACATAAGAGATGCACTTTGGGGAAAGTTAGAAAGTGGCAGATGATGTTAAAAAATAGATGAGGTAAAATAGATGAGGGAGAATGATGGGCTTGGAAACCGTGATACAAGATATCCTAGAACGAGGAAAGAGAGAAACAGATGCTATATTATCTCAAGGTAAAGCAGAATGCGATGCGATTCGGCAAGATGCGCAGAAGAAGATAGAGTTAAAGCGCGAAGAAAGGATGAAAGAGGTTGAGAAGATAATAGCGAGGCTTAGACAGCAGGAAATATCGAGTGCACATCTTGATGCAAAGAAGATAAGGTTGAACGCACAAAAAGATTTGCTCGAGGAAGTAAAAGTGCGCGCATTTAAGGCGTTAAGCAATCTGCCGCAAGATAAGAACCATGCGTTCCTTAAGGCGTTGGTAGGAAAAGCAAGTCGTGAGTTAAACATAGGGAATATCTATTGTAATGAGAAAGATGCAAACTTGGTAAAAATCATGTCAGGGCACTTCAAGTTTGGAGGTACGATAAATTGCATTGGTGGAGTTGTAGTAGAAAGTTTAGATAAAACGATACTACTTGATTACAGATATGAAACCATACTTGAGGAGATTTGGATAGATGCCATGAAGAAAGTATCGGATATACTATTTAGTCGACTACCATTTGGATAAATTTGGAGATAGTTGAATTTGGGTAATGAGTAATATAAGAGAGAGAGGAAAATAAGAAAGAAAAGGAGTTAAAAAGGTTGAATAGGTGAGGATTTTGCTTAAACTACCGTCGATAAAGAAAAAGAGTATGGACAAAAAAAAGATTAAGGTTAGCAAAGGGAATAACTTTATTCCGACGGAGGATAAGAGTTTTTTTGAAACTGGGAATTATGCGTATGTTGTTGCAAGAGTAAATGCCAAAAAAGGGTACTTATTCTCGAAAGATACTTATCAGAAACTTATGATGATGGAAATTCCAGAGATTGCAAGGTTTATTTCAGAATCGACTTATGGGAGTGAAGTACATGAACTTGCCTCAAAATATACGGGTCTAGACCTTGTTGAATATGCGCTGAATTTGAATTTAGCAAGGACTTATCATGGTATAATAGAATTTTCTACCGGAGACCTTAGAAAGATGCTTTCAATGTATCTTGAGAGATGGGATGTTTTCAATATAAAAACGATATTAAGGGCAAAGTCTTATGAAGAAAGATTTGGAGAATCAAAAGAAGATGTGCATGAACAGGCACTTGCTACTTTAGTTCCTGCAGGTGTGTTTGACCTTCCGTTTCTGGTTTCTGTGCTTAACGCATCGACGATTGATGAAGCGATTGAAAAACTAGAAGTTACTTGGTTTTACCAGCCTCTACTTGAAACCAAAGAAAAGATAAAGGAGTTAAAGAAAGTGGCGCCATTTGAAGAAGTTCTTTACAAAGCATATTACAAGTATTTGTTATCAACAATTCGTGAGACAACCAATCCAAACAAATTATTCCTTGATTTTGTAAAGAAGGAGATAGATACAATAAACTTAAGCACGCTATTTAGGTGTTTTTATGAGGGGGGATTGAGTACTTCAGAGGTTGCGCAATTGATGATACCTGGAGGACTTGAACTTGACATTGAGAAATTGAAGAATATTGCGAGTTTGGAAAATCTAGAAGCATTGGAAAGTGCATTAGCAAAATATTCCTTTTACAGTGATATAAAAGATAGTTTTGCGCTGATAGAAAAAGTGCATTCAGTTAATCCAGTGGTAAGAGAACTTGAAAGACATTTGTTAAAGAGTTCAGAGACGTTCTCGCATATTTATCCGCTTTCAATCCTGCCTATAATAAGTTACATCTTGAGGAAAAAAGTAGAGGTCGATAACATAAGGATAATAGCAAGGGGTAAAGAATCGGGTTTGGAAGAAGAAGTAATACAAAGACAACTAATGCTAGTATAGAATATGGATAGAGATGAGTATAGAGGAAAGAATTAAGAGAATAATGTAAAAAGCAGAGAGGAAAAATAGAGAAAAAGGAGAATGGAAATGGATGGGAAATTAGAGATTGCGGTGATTGGAAGCAAAGAATTTACAACGGGTTTTGCACTTGCAGGGATTAGGAAATTATATCCTGTAACAGAAAACGAATTGGAAAAGAAACTTCATGAGATAATAAAAGACAAGAGCATAGGCATACTTGTGATACATAACGACGATTGGAAGAGGTTGCCTGCACATTTTAGAAGAAAACTTTCAGAGAGTGTTGAGCCTACTGTGATTGCGATTGGTAAAGTAGAAGAAGTTGACCTTAGAGAAAGGATTAAGCAAGCAGTCGGAGTAGATTTGTGGAAATAAGAGGGGTTAGTAAATGGGCATTGAGATGGCAAGGGAGATGATAGAAAAGTATTCGAAAGATAAACTCGAAGGGAATAAGATTTCGGGGTATGAGCATAGTGATAGAGTGTATAGACTTGCAAGACGAATAGGTGGTCTTCAGAATGACGACGTAGTATTTGCAGCGAGTTATCTGCATGACATAGCATTTACAGAACCTCACAATAAGATAGCTGCAGCGAATGCAGAAAGGCTAATGAGACAATTACGTTACCCTGATTTAGAAGTAGAACATGCAAAAGATGCGATACTGAATCATATAACAGATGGAGAGCCTGAGACAGAAGATGGGATTGCAGTGCACGATGCGAACCAGTTAGAAAATTTAGGTGCGATAGGTATAGTGAGGATATGTTGGCTTGGGAAGGATTCGAGTAAGGTAAAGAGCATATCAGATTTGGTTGGTGTGTTGAAGAATTATAGAAAGAGGTGTTATGAGAGTTTGATTTCAGAAAGAGGAAAGATGCTTGCGAATGAGAAATTGAAAGCAATGGATGCATTTATAGCGGCATTGGAGAAGGAACTTGAATGTTGATGTTATGATATGTTATGATGTTGGTATGATGCTAATGATATGATTGATGTTATGAATGAGGTTAGTAAAGTGAATTGGTGGAAAATGGAGGAGTATGTATGGATACGAAGAAGATGGCTGGGGAGATATACCGTGTTGCAGGTCCTGTAGTTACTGCGACAGGGATTTCGCCAAGAATGTATGATGTAGTTCTTGTTGGAAAAGAGAAATTGATGGGTGAAGTGATAGGTCTTCAAGGTGAGCGGTCAATTATCCAGGTATATGAGGATACTTCGGGTATAAAGCCTGGAGAGCCTGTTGAGGATACTGGGATGCCACTTGTAGTTGAGTTAGGTCCGGGTTTGCTTAGTAGAATCTATGATGGGATACAGAGACCATTGCCTGTGCTCAAAGAAAAGATGGGCGATTTTATACAGAGAGGAGTAATGGCGCCTGGACTTGACCATTCGAAGAAATGGGAATTTAAACCTAAGGTAAAAGCAGGTGATAAGTTAGGTAAAGGTGCAATTATCGGCTTGGTGCAAGAGACAAAGAACACGGTTCATAAAGTGATGTTACCGCCGAATGTTTCAGGGACCGTGAAAGAGATAAAAGCAGGTAATTTTACGATTGATGAGACAGTATGCGTTCTTACTGATGGGACAGAGATAAAGATGATGCATAAATGGCCTGTAAGGATACCAAGACCATATACAAAAAAGAAGATGCCGAATGTGCCTTTGCTTACGGGTCAAAGGATACTTGATTTCCTGTTCCCAGTGGCGAAAGGAGGGACAGCAGCAATTCCAGGTCCTTTTGGGTCTGGGAAGACAGTTACGCAACAACAACTTGCAAAATGGTCAGATACAGAAATAGTTGTTTACATAGGATGCGGAGAGCGAGGGAACGAGATGACAGAAGTCTTGACAGAATTTCCGCATTTGACAGACCCAAAGACAGGCAGTCCGTTAATGGAAAGGACAGTTCTTATAGCAAATACCTCGAACATGCCTGTAGCGGCAAGAGAGGCTTCAGTATATACTGGGATAACGATAGCGGAATATTATAGAGACATGGGGTATGGAGTATCTTTGATGGCGGATTCGACCTCGAGATGGGCAGAAGCAATGAGAGAAATATCATCAAGGCTTGAGGAGATGCCTGGTGAAGAAGGGTATCCGGCGTATTTAGCAGCAAAGTTATCTGCGTTCTATGAGCGTGCAGGGAAGGTAACGACGTTAAATAATCAGGAAGGGTCGGTAACTGTAATAGGTGCGGTTTCACCGCCGGGTGGGGATTTCTCAGAGCCTGTAACACAAAACACCTTGAGGATAGTGAAAGTATTCTGGGCACTTGATGCAAAACTTGCACAGAGACGACATTTCCCTGCGATAAATTGGCTGAACTCGTATTCGTTGTACTGCAGTTCATTAGACAATTGGTATGGTAAGGAGATAGCACCTGACTGGGTTACTTTACGAGGAAAAGCGATGGACATTCTGCAGAAAGAATCAGAACTTCAGGAGATTGTGCAACTTGTAGGTTCTGATGCTCTACCTGAAAAAGAACAATTGACACTTGAAATTGCAAGGATGATAAGAGAATATTTCCTACAACAGAATGCGTATCATGAGGTTGATACCTACTGCTCGTTAAAGAAACAATATAAGATGATGAGCGCAATAATGAAATTTGCAGATGCTGCGTATAAGGCGGTAGAACTTGAAGTGCCTATTTCGAACATACTAAAACTTCGTTCCAAAGATGCGTTATCTAAGGTTAAGTTCGAGAAAGATTTTGAGAGTGAGATTACGAAGATTATGCAACAGATGGACGCCGAATTTTCAGAATTGAGGAGGGATTAGATGGGAAAAGAGTATCGGACGATAAGAGAGATTGCAGGTCCGCTTATTTTTGTTGAGAAGACAGAACCTGTTGGATATATGGAACTTGTTAATATAATGCTTCCTGATGGGACGATAAAAAGGGGTCAGGTTCTTGACACTTCAAAGAACATAGTTGCAGTTCAGGTTTTCGAGGGTACTTCAGGGATTGACAAATCCTCAGGTGTGAAATTTTTAGGTGAGACTTTAAAATTGTCAGTTTCGAAGGATATGTTAGGAAGGATATTGAACGGTGCGGGCGAGCCTCTCGATGGAGGACCGAAGATAATACCTGAAAAAAGGCTTGATATAACGGGTGCTGCGATAAATCCTTGGGCAAGAGAATCGCCAAAAGAGTTTATACAAACAGGGATATCGACGATAGATGGTATGAATACGCTTGTTAGAGGACAGAAACTTCCAATATTTTCTGGTTCTGGTTTGCCGCATAACGATATTGCGTTACAGATAGCAAGACAGGCGAAAGTGCCATCAGCAGAAGGAGAATTTGCAGTAGTATTTGCAGCGATGGGTATTACGAATGAAGAAGCGCAATTTTTCATGCAGGATTTTGAAAGAACAGGTGCGTTAAAGAGAGCAGTAGTGTTTTTGAACTTGGCAGACGACCCTGCGATTGAACGACTAGTTACACCTAGGTTGGCTTTGACAGCAGCAGAATATCTTGCATACGAACATGATATGCATGTTCTTGTGATAATGACTGATATGACGAACTACTGCGAAGCCTTAAGGCAGATTGGCGCAGCAAGAGAAGAAGTGCCTGGAAGAAGAGGTTATCCTGGTTATATGTATACAGACCTTGCGACTTTGTATGAACGAGCAGGGAAGATTAAAGGAAGAAAGGGTTCGATAACTCAATTTCCGATATTGACAATGCCAGGTGATGATATAACTCATCCAATCCCAGACCTTACGGGATACATTACCGAGGGGCAGATTGTCATATCGAGAGAGTTGCATAGGAAGGGGATATATCCGCCGATAAATGTATTGCCATCGTTGTCTAGGTTGATGAACGCGGGTATTGGAAAGAACATGACAAGAGAAGACCACAAGGCAGTTTCGGACCAGTGTTATGCGGCGTATGCAGAAGGTAGGGACTTGAGGGGCTTGGTTGCTATTGTGGGTAAAGACGCGTTATCTGAGAGGGACCTTAAGTTTCTTGAGTTTGCGGACATTTTCGAAGATAAGTTTGTGAGACAAGGTAAGGAAGAAGATAGAGACATAGAGACGACCTTGAATCTGGCTTGGGAACTTTTGAGTTATCTGCCTGTAAACGCACTTACGAGAATAGACAAGAAGTATATAGAGAAGTATCATCCACAGTATAAGAAGAGTGAACAGAATGTGAATGTGCAAGCGAGTAATTGAGGATAAAATAATAGGAATATAATAAGGAATATAATATGATAATTTAATTGAAGGAAATTAAATAAAGGGAGCGTTGGTATGGCGATAGAGAACATAAAACCTACGAGGTCAGAACTACTCGAGATAAATAAGAAGATTAAACTTTCGCAGAGCGGGCATAAGTTGCTTAAGATGAAGAGAGATGGGCTGATAATGGAATTTTTCAATATCCTTAACAAGGCAAAGGACATTAGAAAACAATTGATATCAGAGTATAAAGATGCAGAGCGAAAAGCGGCGATTGCGAGAGCAGTTGAAGGAGAGGTTGCGATAAAGAGTGCTGCGTTTGCGGCAGTTGCAATCCCTAAATTAAGGCTACAATCAAAGAATGTGATGGGGGTAGTAGTTCCGAGGATAGAATCAGAATCTGTGAGGAAGAAGATATCTGAAAGGGGATATGGAATAATAGGGACGTCCGTGAGGATAGATGAGGCGACGAAAGCATACGAGAACCTTGTAGAGCATATAATCATAGCAGCGGAAGTAGAAACTACGATGAAGAAACTTTTAGATGAGATAGAGAAGACAAAAAGAAGAGTGAATGCACTTGAGTTTAAAGTAATACCTGATTTGAATGCTGCGGCGACGTTTATCAGGTTAAGATTAGAAGAGATGGAAAGAGAGAACATATTCAGACTGAAGAAAATAAAGGGTAAGAGTAAAAAGAAGAAAGAAGAGAGTTAAAAACGAAAAGGAAGTAAAGAGAGATAAGAAAACGAGTAAAAGCGAGTAAAAAGAAGAGAGGAAAGTGAGATGGGTTTTATAGATGAGGTGGTCTATCCTTATTGGAAGAAAAAGCGCCATTGGCTTATTCGTTTCTTTTGGATAATCAGTTTGATAATGCTCTTTTCTGGATATGTACTAATTTTTCTGATTCTTAGTGGTAGATTGAAACTCTGAGATGAAACTCTGAGAGGAAGAAATGTTAAATACCAAATAACTCATTTGAGGGTAAAAAGATGGTGAGGATATGGGCAAATTTCCAGAAGCAGAAGCACGTTTACTTAATAAGAAGATATGTATGAATTGTTCTGCGAGGAATGCGATAAAAGCAGAGCGATGCAGGAGATGCGGATACAAGGGATTAAGGTTAAAGAATAAGGAGTTGAAGGGTGCATAATTTCATTTTCGTTTTTAATTTTAAATCTATATCTAAATCAATATTGTTTGTATGCCATTATCCTGCTTTTGTTGTTTGATTTTATATTTATCTTCGATTTTATCGGTAGAAAATTAATAAAAGAGATAAGAAAATATAAAAAGTATATAGAATAGTATTGAGTATCTTTTGGCGGCGCATTTCTATTTGCATTACTAATTAGATGTGTAGTTATGTGCGTGAATTGCACATATCACAATTTTTGAGTGCGCAATATGCAGGCAAGGTTGATGAGTGAGTAGAGAGTTGAGAAATGCGGTGGTTTAATGAAAAAACCTGATTTAAAGAATATGCAATGGATGAACTCTGAAAAGATGAGCCTCGAGGAGATGAAGGGTAAGGCTGTGTTAATCAACTTTTGGAATTATACGAATGCGGCGTGTTTAAGAGGTGTGCCATATGTAAAGAGTTATTATGAGAAGTATAAGAATTATGCAGATATAATAGGGGCTCATGTTCCTCTTTTCAACTTCGAGAGAGTAAAACAGAATGTTGAGATGGCGATTGAGCGAATGGGTATAAAATATCCGGTTTTTATGGATAATGACAGAGAGGCTTGGAATGCTTTCGATATTATAAACAGACCGAGTTTTATTATTCTTGACGGAAAAGGAGAGGTAAGATATAGACGTGCGAACGAAGGAGGATACAGCAATTTAGAAAAGAACTTGCAGAATATAATAAAAGAGATTTCGCCTAAGGTAAAATTACCTGAAATTATGCAAGAGGAAAGAGGAGTTCCAACGATGATAGATATAAACACTGGGTATCTTACGGGTATGATAGGTAATCCAGAAGGATTTGTGTATGACCAGATAGTGATGTATAACGACACAGAGGAACATTATGAAGGTTTCTTTTATCTAAATGGGATGTGGCAGAATGAGGAGCAACTTGTGATGCATGCAAACGAATCGACGAATTTATCGGAGTACATATCTTTGCCATATAGAGCATATGGTGTAAATGCAGTTTTAGCGCCTGAGAAGGGAGTGCCTACAAAAGTGTATGTAATGCAAGATGGACTTTGGCTAGATGATAACAATAAAGGGAAAGATGTGCAATTTGACGAAAGGAAACGTTCGTATGTGAAGGTAGAGCATCCGAGATTATACAGGATTGTAGATAACAAAGAAATAGGGAAACACGAGTTGAAATTAGCAACTGATGACTACGGCTTGGGAGTTTATCAGTTTAGTTTCAACTCTTGTCCTCTAGCATAAATGAGGATAATGAGGATAAGCGCATGTGTGCTTATTCTGCAAATTATCTTTTTATCTTTATTCATTTATCTATAATGTATGGACGAAACTATGGACGAGATGCATCTACCTAGGGAACTTGAATTATTTTTGCAAATACCTGGAAATGTATTAGCAATAAAAGGGGAATCGGGAGTAGGTAAGACAATTCTGGGACTTGAACTTTTAAACCGACTTGAGAAACCTTCAGATGGGATTTACATATCTACCAGGGTTCCTGGGTTTATGCTTGAAAGGCAGTTTGAATGGATTACTGACGATTGGCTTGGAGAGATGGCATATTTCCTTGCGCCAAAGAAGATGGAAGAACTTACAATTTCAATTGGTAAATTTTTGGAATCTAAGAAGATAGAAGAGAAACCTACTTATGAAAAGATGAAAGAAAAAGCATCAAATCGTTCTTTAATAGTGATTGATAGCATAGAAGGATTATCGAAGATGACAGGTATAGATTCAGAAAGTATAATCGAAGACTTTAGAAAAAATGTTCTTATAAAAAGAGGAGTGAACATGGTGGTTATAACCGAAGGGCTCGAGCCAAGTAATTTAGATGCTATTGTTGATGGCATAATCACGCTACATTATGATATTGTTGGCGGAAAAGTGTTAAGATATATGAAAATTAGGAAAGTAAGAGGAGTGAAGATAGATTCGCCGGAACATCTATTTACTTTGCAAGGAGGAAGGTTCGTTTTTATAGAGCAATATCCGTATAGTTCAATTCCGATTGCAAAGAGCAAAAAAAAGTGGGAAGGGATGAACACTCCTGAAGGGCAAATATCTACAGGTAACCCAGAGTTAGATAGAGTTCTTAATGGCAGGTTAAAGAAAGGAACGATAATCCTTATAATATTTGACGATGATGTTCCGAACGAACTTGAATATTTATTTGAACTTCCGCCTGCGGCAGACGGCTTGGTAAAGGGTATGGGTATTGCTCAGGCAACTGGTCTGAGCAGTTCTACAGAACGTGTAATTGAAGTTTTAAAAGATTTTGTAGGTGAGAAAATAGTAAACGAAAGTACAATCTTTCTTGAAGAAGTGGTATCTTTTAAGCGAACGGAGAGGAATTTAGTAGTGCTCGGCTTGGAACCAAGGCTTGGAGAAGATATGTTAAGATGGTTTGATGCAGTTGATGATTTAAGAAAAAGAAAGGATAAAGGAGTGTTAAAACTTGTAGGATATGATTATTTTGATTTGAGATATTCTAAAGATTTAGAGGAATTATCGAGATACTATGCAAGAGATGTAAAAGAAGCAAGGGCATTTGGAGATACCATGATTATATCTGTTCGAAGGTCTATGAAAAGTGTGAAGATGATATTGCCTATAGCGGATGTTGTGCTAAGAATGTCGAATAAGAATGGTGTAATTCTGCTCTGGGGCGAAAAGCCAAGAACACAATTTTATGGAGTAACGCCTGATTACACAGCCGGCTTGGGCAGAATGAGGCTCTGGTCTATTTCATAGACCTATTTCGCAGAATAATAAGAAAATAATGAGATAAGAAAATAATAAGAAAGATTACAATCGTGTGGAGTTATAGGTGTGTAGTAATAGATAAGTAAAGATGGTTAAAATTCGTTAAGTCTCTTTTCCCATATTGTTCTTGGTGGGAAACCGATAGAGCATGCAAATGTATTGAATTGCAGTATATCTTTTCCTTTTTTGAGTGCTTTATTTTGCAATTCTTTAAGTGAGTTGCCTGTAATTGCATATGATGGAGCATAACCTGGGTTTTCCTGGAAGACGAAGATTTGATTAAAGATAGTTCTTTTAGATAAACCTGTCTTTTTCTCAGCCCAGGATACGAATTCAGTTATGTTCTGCAAGTTTAGGTTTAGTCTGACGTCTCCGATTATTCTAAGATAACGAATGAGTTGCCATTTTAAGGTATAGAATTCCATTTCGAGATAGAATGTACGAACATCGCCGAACTGCGAGATAAAATTGATAAAATCTTTTTCTTCATTTCCTGTAATATTTCCATCCACTATTTCTTTAAACATATCGAGGAATTCTTGTTCACGATGGAATGAAATTCCTTCTGTTATAGGCAGTGAGAGACCCGAATTGAGTCTTTCCACGATTGGTAATTTTTTAACATACTGATGGGCGGAATTTAGGTAATTTACACAATGTCCATATTCTTCATGGATGAGCATCTGGAGCATATCTATAGCAGATAATCCGCCCTCTTTTCCGCTACTATGGCAAGTGAGGAAGAAGATAGCAAACGGCTTGGGTGTCATTCCATCAAGAACGCATACTGCTGCAGAGGGTATTATATTAACGAGATAATGGGGAGTTTTCACGATACGAACATCGTATTCGGGCACAATAGATACAATTCTCTTTTTTACAAGAGGTAGCGTTACCTCGCGCATTTTTGACATGAACTCGAGTAATTTTTCAGAATTAATTTTTGTACGTTCAGATAATTTCATTTCTACTTTTTCGATTAGCCCATCTGTCGCATCTGTATTTTTAATCTCCAAGTTATAAATTTTCGCAAGTTCTTCTGCTACTTTATTAAGTTTTGGGATTGTTTCATCGAGCCAACCTTCTCCCTTTTTCAGGAGTTCCTCGGGTGTCTCGGGATAGTCGTAGATGTTCTTAAGAAAAGATTGGTAAATTTTTTCTCTTCCGAAGGATTCGGGATTTTTTTCGAATATGGGAAAGAGTTCTTCAAAATCTCCTTTCTCGATTCCAGGGAACTTTAATTTGGATTGATACTTTTCTACAATTTTACGAGTATCGAGCAATTCTTGTTTAGTCTCATCGTCTATTTTATTTTCTATTTTATTTGTGGTATCATTGCATAAGGTATCTATAATTCCGAGTAGTGCGGTGCATTGATTATATGCAAGGGCTTTCTTTATGTTGGGGATGGTATCTTCGTCGAAATTTAGTTTTGCGGCTTGGAGCGAATGTTCAATTTCATGTGCGAGATTGCCAAGATATTTTAGATATTTCTCTCCTTTAACGAGATGTCCGAAGATAGCCCAGAACGCGCACGATACTGGGACGTGAGGTTCTTGGAATAGAATAGATTCTTTCATGCTTGCGAAAAACTTTGCGTAATTTGGATAAGATGCAAGTTCAGCGAGCCATGATGCACTTATTAGTTTAAAGTCTGCATTTTCCAGATTTTCGTTATCAGGAACAAAAAGTTTACCTGCGCACTCATCCAAGCCCTGATTAAATGCATCCGAAGGCGAGAATTCTTTCCATGAATGTAAAGCAAGAGAAGAAAGGACATCTTCGATTGAAAAATTAGCATCGAATGAGAAGAGTTTTGAACAATCCATGTTATAGATCCACATTGACCTTTCGATTTCTTTTTCTTTGGACATTGTGTCGTCGATTTCTTTTTTCAATTTAGGACGTAAAGAGATTGTCAATTCTTTTGAACCTATTTTAAATAAGCATTCGACCAATCCTTCTTCTGTTACTTTGATATTACCTTTTCCGAGCGTGCAACCTGAAGATGCTTGTATTCCATCAGAGACGCAAGAAATAGGTGGCTTGGTGCCCACTTTAGAATATGCAACAATATCTTTTATGTTAAGTCCTTTTTCTGCTTTTTCGAGTTCAAAGATAACTCTTGCGATTGACCCCATTTTGTAGCCTACGATTGCGTAAGGACCTAGATGACCATGGAATTTTGCGAGTTCTTGCAATCCTTTTGGTAGTGATTTGTATTTAGTCGCAGAATGATGATGCACATGTCCTTTTTCACGCTTTGGGTGTTTTATGTTCTTGCTATTAATTTTTTTGCTATTATTTTTTCCTTGTAGTACCCTGTAATCGTTTTGCTTAGTCATCTCCCCACCTCCTGAGAATCACAAAGGAATTGTTCAAGTATCTTCATGTAATTGCCAAAAATGATGTCTGTGAGTTTATTGTAGAACGCTTTTTCAGAGTGCGGTCTGATACAGTTATACCCGTGTACGAATTCTTCCAATGTTTCAAATTCCCATCTTTGTCTTTCATATTCTCTGAACAATCTCTCCAGTTTTCCATTCGTTTGTAGTTGCGCATATCTCCAATATATAACCTGGATACCTTTCTCTTTGCAGTATTTCTCAAATCTGTACTCTGCATTTCCATTTTTATCTCGTTTTACTCCGTAAAACTCTGCACCATGCTCAACGATTATGGTTTCTGGTGTCCGTATATGTTCATACTTCTTTGTCACTTCATCTAACAAACTTATTACTGCCTCAGTGCTCCTTGAAGTATATTCGCCAATTGCTAATATCATTCTACTTGCATCATCTTCTACAATACATACCCACTGCCCATGACTATTGTAATACCAGTCAATATGCAGAGCACTTAATGAGTGCTTTCGCTCGTATTTGACCCAGGGTTTCTTTCTTACTTTTTTATATGCCTCTTCTTTTGCCATATTCTCATCCCTTAGAAACTCCTGAATTTTGTTGTTTCCTATCTTTATCTCCAATTTATTTCATAGGCACTTTCCTACCTGTGTTGAACCACACTTCAACCTTTTTGCAGTCTTCACTACTGTTTTCTAGCTATCTTTAGGATATTGCGCATATGGATGCCTTCCTCCTTTTTGTAGTGTCGGAACGCATCCGTTCTTGCATGTGTATTGCATAACTTGCTGTACCCTTCTATGCGAAATTTTGAACTGCTTCGCCATAAGGGCGGTGTGCAATCCATGCACGAGCACATCAGCAACTATGTGCTCAAGTTTCATGCTCCGAATATTTCTCTCTCTTAAAATACTTACGCGAAACAATTTGCGGATACTACAGTTTTTCGATAGAAATAAAAAGATAGAAAAAGAGAAATTTTAATTGTGTAAATATCAATTGAGGCATATGCATCCAAGTGAAGAACTAAGAGCAAAAAAAAGTAGCAAATTAATCGGAAAGACAATTGTTCTGGGTATTACAGGTAGCATTGCAGCAACAGAATGTGTAAAATTATGTCATGAACTGATAAGACATGGTGCAAGAGTAGTTCCTGTTATGACTGAGTCAGCAAGGAAGATAATCCATGAAGATGCTCTTGAATATGCAACTGGCGAAAAGCCAATAACTTCACTTACTGGGAAGGTTGAGCATGTTTATTTTTGTGGCGAAGTTCCAGACCGTGCAGACCTTTATCTGATTGCACCTGCGACCGCAAACACAATTGGAAAGATTGCACATGGTATAGACGACACGCCCGTAACTACATTCGCAACAACTGCGTTAGGAAGTGGTATTCCAATCATGGTTGTCCCTGCAATGCACTCTTCTATGTATAGACACCCTGTTGTAATCGAAAATATAGAGAAATTAAAAAAACTTGGCTTGGAGTTTGTTTCACCGAGAATGGAAGAGATGAGAGTAAAATGGCCTGGGCAGGAAATAATCACAACTGAAGTAATTCGAAAGATTGGAAAGAGAGATATGACTGGAATTAGAATTCTTATAATATGCGGACCCACGCGTGAGCCTATAGATGAAGTTCGAGCCATAACGAATAAAAGCACAGGTAGGTCAGGGATTGAACTTGCGCGTGAAGCCTATATGCGTGGTGCAAATGTGGAAATTTGGTATGGAAAATCGGGCGAAAAACCACCTCAATACATTTCATCAAATCATTTCGAAACTGTATCAGAACTTGTTTCTATGGTTGAGAACATGCCCAATTATGATGTTATTGTAAATTGTGCAGCAATTTCAGATTATACTATTGACAAGCGACCAGGTAAGATATCATCAGAAAACGAAGAACTTATCCTTAAATTAAAAAAGGCGCCAAAGATTAACAAGTTGATTAGAAAAAAGTTTCTAGATATTTTTCTTGTAGGCTACAAGGCGGAAGTTGGCTTGGATGCCGACGAACTTACAAGACGAGCAAAAGAGAGCATGTGTGAAAACAAACTTGATATTGTTGTTGCAAACGATTTTTCGAATGTATCAGAGAATGAAAATTCAGTGCAGATAATAAGCATGCAGAATATAGATTACGTTAGTGGAAAGAAGAGCACAATTGCTGAGAAAGTGATGGATAAAATAGTTGAGAACATGAATAATCGAATTAGAGGGATGTATGTTGAAAAGAATGAATAAGATACGATTAGAAAACATGGTAATAGAAGAAATAAGAGGCAAACGGCTTGGAAAAGCATTTGCACCTGGGCATACGACGGGTTTTTTTGAGATTAGAGACAGGCATCGAGAATTGCTTAAGAAAGGTTCTAGAGGTTCGGGTATTTGTTTGTCAAAAGGAGCAATAACAAAGGTAGCAATCGAACCCTCGGATAAACAGATTGTTTCAATATTTATAAACGGAGAGAAAAGCCAAGCCCCTGTATCTTCGTATGTAGTAAAAAAGATGATTGGAAATGCAAAATTGAACTTAAGGATAGAAACGATACTTGAACTTCCAACAGGACAAGGGTTCGGTATGAGTTCTGCAGGTGCGTTATCTACCGCCTTTGCACTTGCGCAGGCTCTGCGTGTAAAATGGACATTTTGGGATATCGTAGGGATTGCACATTGTGCAGAAGTTGTAAACAAGACCGGGCTTGGAGATGTTGTTGCAGCCTCAACGGGGGGTATTACAATTCGTAAAAAAGAAGGTGTGCCTCCTTTAGGATTCGTTGATAACATATTCGATTCTGTAAAAGAAAGAGATATCGAACTTTGCGTGATTAGTGGAAAGATTCAGACAAAGAGCGTCCTTACGGATTCTAAAAAACGGCAGGATATAATCAATGCAGGAAGAAAAGCATTGAGAAGTTTGTTAAAATCACCTACATTAGAAAATATGTTTGTTCAGTCTCGAAAATTTGCGCTTGAATCTAGACTTATAGACGAGCGTGTAAGAGAAGCAGTTGAAGAAGCATGTATAGAGGGCTTGGCAACTATGTCGATGTTAGGGAATTCTTTATTTGCAACAGGCGTCGAGCCTAAAAGATTACAAAGATATGGACAGGTAATAGAATGCAAAGTCGATGAGAAAGGTCCGAGAATACTCGAATGACTCTATGACTAAAACGACGGGACGATGTGAGTAACAAATCAAAAAATCAAATTAAAATAAAATTAAAATAATAAATTAACAAACTTGTGTTATTTATGCTATTTATATTTATGCTGGTATTATTCATGATGGAGTGTGAGTTTTTTCCAAGTTTCTGATTTTGTCTCTCGTGTATCCGATAAGCGTCCAAGCAAAGAAAATAGCGACTCCAAGCCCAAGGAGTGCAGCAAAATCGCCTAAAATAGGTTCAAGAAGCGTACCAAAAGATGCGATTAGATTAAATGTTCCGTGCATCAGAACTGCTACTATATAGTAAAAGATTATAACAAGAAAAGTAGAACCTCCGAATTTATATTTGCCCCATCCAAGCCCTGTAACTGAAGTTGCTGAAGCATGCAATAACGCAGATGATATGGTTCTTATAACCGCAGTAAGAATGTATCCAACCACACCTGCAGATGCAAGAGCCGAAACTTCATAAAGGAGATTTTCTGTTGCTGCGAACCCCAAGCCTATTGCAGCACCGTAAACCAAGCCGTCTTCTACTTCAGTTGCTCGTTTACCTGCTGCAGGTAAAAAAATTCCTTTTGTAAACTCTTCTACTATAGGCGCTACTACTACTACAAGCATAAGTTCATGCGATAGTGTAAATTCAAAATCCTGTGTGATGGTAAGTTTGTATGTTTCAGCAATTTGACCAGAGACTATAATTTCAAGTATAACTGCAAGAATAACAGACCCTATGGCGCCGTATACAAAAAGGATTAGAATTCTGCCCCAAGGCTCTCTACCATAACGTTCTGTATTCCTTATCCACCAGATGTAAATCAGAGATGGGGCAAAGGCAACTGCCATTATTATTAAAAGAGAGTTAAAAACGACCATGATTTCGTATATGATTTACATTCTATATATTTTTTCATTCATAATGGAAGATATGTAGAGCACAGAAAAATATTTCGCACTCTAAAGAAAATAAATCAATCCTTTGCGCCTATTATTTGCCTATTCTTCTTACAAATTTCCTCCTGGATATACACAAAATGCTTATAGTTACCACAACCACCATCGGAACTGCAATTTCCGAATACTCAGGAACTGCATAATATGCAGGGCTCACAAACGAAGATGTAGGTTCTATAGATACTATTTTATCTGAACTATTATCCTCTATCTCGTTCCAATTATTTGTCCCAACCCCATCAGGGTCCAATATTACCCTAAACGAATTCGGCGTTGCCCCTGATGCTCCACTTGTTAAGGTAATATAATAATAGTATGTATTTGTCAATCCCGGACCAATCACCGCCATTTTTGATTCTGTTACTGTAAATGTAACCTGCCCGCTTGCAGTAATCGTTACACTCGTAGGCACAACCGTCTCTACTCCTACACCTTCAAACACTCCATCTCCGTCGTCAAGATACAGGCTATGACTTGAAATTAACGCATTTACTTCGGCACTTGTAAGGTCTGCACTGTTACTCGAATCTCTATACTGAAACCTAACACTCGCAATTTCAATTTCATTATCTGTTGAAATTCCGTTATGCGTTACTGTAAATTCACAGACTACAAACGAAGTGCTTGGGTTATGGCTTGGGTTCTTCTCCCATTCCACTAATGATATATTACATTGCGCACCTATATTCTCAAAAATATACACATTCCCAACATCTGAACCTCCATCATCGCCAGTAATTATATCCAAATCTCCGTTATCTGGGTCTAGCAAAGGCGCATCGTTACTCTTAATATCCAAATTCGCAACTGCAATATCAGTAACCGCACCTCCAACATTACCTATCGACTGTGTTATCCATGAACTACCTCCTACTCTCGGATTCCTATGTGTATATACCCATCTACTTGCATCTCCACTTACTATGTCGGGGTCTCCATCGTTATCCAAATCTCCGCTTGCAATACAATTTATTGCGCCATCTGTGCTCATCTGCGGACCTGTTACCCAAGCCGTACGGAATGGATTTACTTTCGATGTTCCGTTCGGATTTTGCCATAATTTCAATTGCTCTGAACCACAAGCATCTCCACTTGCAATATCCAAATCGCCATCACCATCATAATTCAGTAACGCAACTGCATTTACTCTATAACTAAGAGTTGCAATAGTATTCTCATCACTCCCAAGCCCGTTAAAGGGCGTACGGTCATTCCTACATATTACAACCATTCCTCCGCTTGATGTACTTCCCCCAACGACAACATCTAAATATCCATCGTTATCCAAATCGCCTAAGGATACAGAATTTACACTCGTGCATCCCGTCGGCGTCCAGTATATATACTGGTTGCTCAGCCAATCTCCATTATTGTCTATAGCAACATCAATCCTCTGACAGAGAATTACGCTCCCATTACTTAACCCATATACAACATCTATTTTCCCATCCCTGTCCAAATCTCCAACATCTATAGAATTAACATGGACAGGCAAACTACATAGAGGCTGGTCCCAATCTTCAACCCAAGTTTGTGTCCAAACATTTGCACCGCCTGGATTCTTATTTACATGTGGATATGAATTACCATTTGTCCAGACTTGCCCTTGCACCATATCAAGATAACCATCATTATCAAAATCCGCTAGCTTTACATCATAATAATCATAAGGACTTGTGTAAAGTTCTGACCGCTCCCAGGTTCGCCAAGAACTTATACTCGCAGTCCCTGGATTACAATATCCATACACCTTTGCATCTTGTGGCGCACCCGCTCCACTCCCTATATCTACCGCAACAACATCCATATCTCCATCGTTATCTAAATCGCCTACCGCAATACCAGTAATGTCCCCGCCCGCATCGTTTGTTCCACTCATGTCCAAGCCAGAGGAAAATGGCATGCTCCGATGCACAAGGTTATTCTTAAACGCAAAAACTTGATCATTAGTATCCCCAACCCCTATATCATAATCTCCATCGATATCTATGTCGATTTTCGCAACAGCACAAACACCAGTCCCAGTCGAGGACGTCGAAGAAGAAAATGACAAAATCCATCCACCTGAGGAAAACGGCGCATGCGTGTTTTCGTAGATTCTAACATTTGTAGTAAATGCGCTACTACTTACAACTGCTATATCTGTCCAGCCATCTAAATCAAAATCTCCAACAGAAACAGACCTTGGAGCAATATAATTTAGATTTCGCAGAGTATCAATAGTATTCGAATTCCAGGGAGATGTTGAAAACGCATTAGCAAATCCAGGATTCTGTGATACAACCAAATTCACGTTACCCCCAGTCTGGGAAGGATACAACGGAAAATGTGTAATATCCAAATCTCCATCGTTGTCTAAATCCGCTACTCCAAGCCCTGTAATCGCAACATCATTTGAAGACGTAAAAATTATATTACGACTCCAAGTTCCACTTGTAAAAATGTTTGTCCTCGGATTTTTCCAAATACAAACATACCCATAATAAGTAAAACCTAACCAACTCCCCCTTGAGCCACTAACAACATCGATAAAGCCATCGGAATCAAAATCTCCAAAATCTACTCCAGATACCTCACCATAAGTTGTAGGGGTACCTATATTTTTTACACTACTCCATCCTCCTGCCCCCCAGGGATTTGCCATCGAAAGCTGATTCCTAACTGCTCTTACATAATTATTGCTGTCACAGAAAATTATATCTAAACAACCATCGTTATCTAAATCTACAAACCGCGCACCATTTATACTGCTCCCTACTGAAGTTATAGTATACGAATGCCAATCTGGATTGCGATATATTATCAAATTTCCATTGCTTATTCCAGCAACTACGTCTAAGTCCCCATCGTTATCTAAATCCCCAACCTCAACATCTCTAACTATATATCCTACGTTTTGTGTAACACGGGTCTGTGTCCAATCTGTTGTCCAGGCATTTGCACCCGGATTTTGCCAAATATATATGTCCCCACCTGCATCGCCACTTATTAAATCTTCATATCCATCGTTATTCATATCCCCAGAACACAGGCATCTTATGTCCCCACCACCCAAGCCGTTACCAATCACTCCACTTCCTACTCTTATATCTTTCGCAGTCGCATTGAAACTTATCTGTGCTCTCTGATGATAATACCTGCTTCCATCATCCCTTCCTGCTCCTAAATCAACAAGAGTATCTGATGCGTCTTTCCCAAGCCAACCCTTCATCCAATACAATACCTTCATATTCGCAAAATTGCCCAAATCGTTCTTTGCAACCTGCGTCTCAAGTTCTTTCGCATTCTTTGCGGCTCTTACATCGCATACAAAGGTATCGAAAATATATGAATTGCTCCATCTCTCATTCGATGAATACTTATACATCTTCGACGAGATAATAATTCCATCTTTACCTTGGATAACTATTGCATAATCAATCCCAA
>Ga0207433_10004402_pt1 | contig 25979 bp, 20 predicted proteins | sample YelNatPaOPGAMG01_FD_187559 | JGI IMG/M metagenome (GOLD analysis project Ga0207433, IMG submission 187559) | Hot spring thermophilic microbial communities from Obsidian Pool, Yellowstone National Park, USA - OP-RAMG-01 (SPAdes) (version 3) | ecosystem: Environmental > Aquatic > Thermal springs... | reverse complement strand
AAAAACTTTAAATATCTAGGGAGGAAAAAAATGGCAGTAGGTTCACCCAAGGAATTTATTGAGGTGGTATTGCCGGGAAAATTGACGCCGGAGAAGATCGTGGACCTGGATATGACGATTCAGTTTAACATCACAGGAGACGCTGGCGGAGATTGGTTTCTGACCATCAAGGACCAGAAGGCTGTTGTTCAAACAGGCACGATAGAGAACCCGACCATCAGTTTGAAGATGAAGGATGCGGATTTTGTTAAGCTGGTTAATGGGGAGCTTTCTGGTCAGCGCGCGTTTATGACCGGCAAGCTCAAGTTCAAAGGCTCTATGACCCATGGGATCAAGCTCCAGAAGCTCGGGATAATTTGAGCATTTATCCTGAAATCTGCGCCTAAAGCCCTATCTTCATCAAGATAACCTGCAAGGACTCGTCAGGCTTTACTGAGATAATGCGCAGTTGATTGACAGGGCTTTTGCCAATTCCGCGGGGAGCAATTCCTTAAGCTCAACCATTCGCTTCTCACTTGCTGACCGATACGCGGCTTCAACCACGGCGTGCGCGATCAAAGCGTCTCCAAACCCGGGACAAGCTGGCTTGGCTTTTTGAATTGAGTTAAAAAAATCCAGGCTCGCCAACTCATTCCAGAAAAAGGGCTTGAACTTAAGACCAAGCTCTGAAAGCCGTTCTCTCAAAATCATCTCAAACGGAATATCTTCTGGAGATTCCCCTGAACGCGTAATCCGAAAACGGTTTTCCTCGCTCTCCACCAGAACCCCCCAGGTTATCTCTACAGTCGCTTTTTCAAAAAACACCTCAAATCTGCTCTCTTCTCTTGCTTCAACTCCGCCATAAACGCTCAGCAAGGTTCCAATTACTCCGGACTCGTGTTCAATCACAAGACAGGCAACATCTTCAACATCATATCCGAACACACTTCTGGTTGCGGCAGAAACTCGCACAGGCGGTCCAAACAGCCACGCCAAAAGGTCAATCCCGTGGATGCTGTGCTCAATCAGAGGTCCTCCCCCTGAGAGCTTCCCCTGAGAGCGCCAGTCGCTCGCAAAGCAGGAAAATTCTGTAGTGGGCCAACACTCATCATCCCTATACAAATACCCGACCGGCCTGCCATACTCAGCGCGCTCCACCATTCTCTTCACACTCGCATGCATAGCGTTATGCCTCATCTGGAATCCAACCTGGGCAATCACAGGATTCTTTGCAACCTCCTGACAGATTTCTTTGACCGTTTCAAAATCAGGCGCAAGAGGCTTTTCCGAATATAAATGCTTGTTTGCTGAAAGGATAGAAAGGATCAAATCCCGATGAGTGAAAGTGGGCGTGCAAAGAAAAACCGCATCAACCTCTGGATGCGTAATCACATCCCCAGCATCAGGGCTAAGTATCTCAAACCTCCAATTGTCAGAGATAGCCCTCCGATGCTCTTCCAATGGGTCTGACGCAATCACCGCCCTGATAGGAACCCCGTTCTCTGCAAGCCTCGCAAAAGAAGCGGAATGAATCTGACCAATGTTCCCGCATCCGATCAATCCGAGTCCAATTTTTTTCTCTCCCATCTACGCGCCTGTTTCAAATTTTTTCCCTGGCAAAATGAAGTATATAGAAGCGAAATTTTAGTGTCAATCCTTGCCTCTACGGGCTCATGTAAGTATTTTGCGTCAGCGCCTCTTGGGGCAAGGTGGGTTTTTTAGAATTGCATTTGAAGCCGCTTTTGACTAATATCTTTCAGGATGGCAACGGAGCAGAAGATTGGCAAGATGGATGTTGAGAGAAAGGCTCTTCGGATAGAAGACCTTTCTGACCGGGTCAAACTCGCGGTTGATTTGTATAAAGCGGCTCAAAAAAAGTTTGACGAGGGGATAGACTCTCTTCGCGAATGGGAAAATATCGTTAAGGTTCTGAATGCTGAGCTCAAACATATAGAGCGTTTTGTGGCAGTTGCTTATCATAATCAGGGAGTAATTCACGCTCAGCGAAATAATCTTCAAGAAGCCAAGAAATTTTTTGAACTGGCGCTGATGATAGATGAGGACTATCCGGTCGCGAATTATAATCTCGCGGTTGTTTATAAAAAGCTGGGCAGGCTGGAAGACGCGAAGAAATTTTATAAGCGAGCCAAAGAGCTTGGATACGAGCCGAAGTAAAGATGATGTGCGGATTTGTTGGTAAATTTTATTTTTCCTCAAACTCAAAGCCGAACAGGGAAGTTATGCAGAAGATGACTCAGGCTTTGAAGCATCGTGGACCTGATGAGGAAGGTTTTTTCTTTGAAGACCAGATTGCTCTTGGGCATCGGCGCTTGAAGGTGATAGACCTTATAACCGGGGCTCAACCGATTCAAAGCGCGTGTGGCAGAGCAGTGATTGTGTATAACGGCGAGGTGTATAATTTTCAGGAATTGCGCGATGAGCTTTCTGCAAAAGGCAGGAAATTTCTCACGCGCACAGACACAGAAGTGATCTTGAACGCGTATCTGGAATGGGGGGAATGTTTTTTAGAGAAACTGCGCGGGCTATTTGCGTTTGCGATTTATGACCGTGCGGAGAAGAAGCTGATTTTAGCGCGGGACATTTTCGGGGTTAAGCCTCTTTATTATTATATCGGGAATGGCTGGATAGCTTTTGCGAGCGAGATGAAATCCCTTCTTCTTGACCCGGATATTCCTCGGAGGGTTGACCCCGTTGCGATTTATCAATTGTTTCAAACTCTCTATATCCCTGCTCCTAGAAGCGGTGTTATGGGCATCAATAAGATGCCAAATGCGCATTGCTTGATTGTGAGGAAAGGTGGCGCGGAGCTTAAAAGATACTGGAGACTTCCGGAGATAGATGAGACCAAAGCGCCTGATGAGCGGACTGCTCAGGAGATGCTCTTCGGAGAGATAGAGAGGGCTGTTGAGGAGGAGTTGATTAGCGATGTTCCGCTTGGAGTGTTTCTTTCTGGAGGATTGGATTCATCAACAGTGAGCGCGGCCGCTGTGAAGCGAGCAAAAGGGAGGATCAAAACCTATACTGTTGGATTTGAAGAGGCGCAATGGGATGAGAGCAAGTGGGCAAAGGCTGTGGCTGAGAGGTTGAATGTGGAGCATATCTTGCTCAGGAATCAGGCAGAGGATTTGCCCTCGCTAATAGAGAAGCTGGTCTGGCATTTTGACGAGCCTCACGGGAATTACACTGCGGTTGCTAATTATCTTCTCTGCCAGGCGTGCAAGAGGGAGATCACGGTTGCGCTCTCTGGCGGAGGAGGTGATGAAATTTTCGCAGGATACACGCATCATATTGCGGACAAATTGATTCATTATTATTACCTTCTAACGCCGGGATTTGCGCGCAAGAAGATTCTTATGCCTTTTTTTCAAAGCCTGTGTTCATCTGACCAGGTTCCGGGGTTCAGACGAAGGCTGTCTCGCTCGCTTGGATTTGAGGAGCCGGATTTAGCAAAGAGGCATGTTAAATTTATTGGAATTGGTGGATTCAGCAATTATCTAAATATCGGAGAATTGATCGGATTTGATAAATTGAACGCTGAGGACAGAGCAAACAATGATGCATTTGTTCATTTAAGCAGATATGCAAGGGAGTATCCGGGCAAAGATAAGTTTAATAGTTTGCTCTGGATGGATTTGAACACTTATCTTTGCGACGACATTCTTTTGATGACAGACCGGATGAGTATGGCGAACTCGTTTGAGGTGAGAGTACCCCTGATGGATGTTAAGGTTGTTATGTCAGCATTTTCTATTCCGTTTTCATACAAACTTCCGGGCTTGAATAAAAAATATATTTTGAAGCAATATCTTTCTCAATATCTTCCTCGCGAGCTTATCTATCGTCCCAAGCAGGGCTTTGGAATTCCGCTTCAGGTATGGATTAAAGAGCGGCTAAAGGGATTTTTTGAGGACATCTTTGAGAGCGATTTTGCGCGGAATGAAGATTTTGTTTCCAGTTCTCTGGGAAAGCAATTGCTAAAGGAGCACACTGAACAAGGCAGAGACCATACTACTCGTATATGGACATTAGCGCATTATTTGCTCTGGAAAAAAACATTTGGACTCTCTTGAGCCTGTTCCTGTGGCTATGGAAAACTTTTTTGCGCTTATTTAATAATTTTAACCAGATGCAAATTCGGCGCTTTTGAAATAATCTCGGATTTGATTTTCAGAAATTCAGAGATGATTTTCAGATTGGTATGAAAGTGTGAGCTTAAATAAGATGTGCTGAATTCTCCACCAGCTCCCATTGCCAGATAAATCAGAACCTGGTCCGCAAGATACGGGTCAAGCTGTGCCTGGCTCCTGCTGAAATTTTTTCCCTCCCGCGCAAGCTCCTGCGCAACTCTCTCCGCGCGTTTTCCCTTCTCGCCATAGCCAGTAAAGAGCGTCACTCTATTTTCGGAAAAATACTTAAGGATGATTACATTGCCAGGACCCTGGTCAGATGGTAGAAATTTTATCTCCACTTGATTCTGGTCAATTCCAAGTCTCGCTATCAACTCGTCTCGCTCGCGTTCCGCAATGTGCGCTTCAAGTCCAGCAAGAAGGATTTGAGCTTCAGGACCCTGCCATTGCGCTGGATGAGAAAGATTCAGGGCTATGCCAGGATTGCGCCATGGCTTGGTCTTGAATCTGACCTCGCCACCGCCTCTGGGATAAAATCCATAACTGGCAAGCTCTGCCTCAACCTTTATTCCGAGCAGGTGGAGAAGGGGCAAAAAACTTGCCTGAATAAAATCAAATGATGGGCTTTTGGGATTATGAGTTCCGCCTTTAATCTCAAGGATGCTCTCTTGCTTGAGATTGAGCAAAACCGGGAGCAGGGTCTGAAAAACCAGAGTGGTTGACCCTGCTGTGCCAATATCAATCCGGTAGGTTCCGGGCTTTGCTTGTGAGGGATAAAAATTTAATTCTCGCGAACCAATCTCAGCTCCCTCTGCGCTGGAGCCAGAAATTTTCAAAGCTGATTTTACAGCGATAAGATGCTGTGGTCTCAACCCAGGCTTTTCTCTCTTTGCGCGTAAATTATAAATCCGAAAAGCCTTTCCAGTGAGCAGACTCAAACTCAGCGCAGTGCGAAGTATTTGCCCTCCGCCTTCTCCAAAACTGCCGTCTATTTCTATCTTTCCCACTTAGTCAAATCCGGGTTGAGCAATTCCTTTATCTCTGGCGTGTCCATATTTTCCTTTGTGACAAGATAAACGCCTGTGTCAATTCTTTTCTCAACTGGCTTGCCCTGCAGATGCTCAACCATAGTCTTGACCCCAAGGTATCCCATCAGCATCGGGTTTTGAAGAATAAGCGCATCCATCTCTCCATTTTTCAGCGCTTCCAGAAATTTTTCCGTGGAGTCAAAGCCCACGAACTTCACCTTTCCTGCAAAGCCTCCCTCCTGCAAAGCCCTCAGCATCCCAAAGGCTGTGGAAAGATTGGGGCAGAATATGCCTTGAATTGTTAAAGAGCCGTCTCTGTTTTTGAAGCTCGCGAGAAGGTTCTCGCTCGCCTGAAAAGCGGTTTCAACTGTTGCGCCTCCAAATTGATTACTACTCTTGACCTCAATCTCTGGAAATTTTGCAATAGCATCCAAAAATCCCTGCTCCCGCTCTGTTGTGCTCGCAGAGCCTTCCTGATAGCGAAGAAGAATAACCTTGCCCTTGCCACCAAGCAATTTTGCCAGATGCTCTCCAGCCAATGTCCCGCCCTTATAATTGTCCGTGGCAACAAACGAGATAAAGTCATCACTTTTCAAGCTGGAATCTATAATCACCACTGGAATCCCGCTTTTTACCGCATTTGCCACAGGCGCTCTCAACGCGGTATCATCCAGAGGCGCAAGCACAATCCCGGACACACCCCGCGTTATAAAATCCTCAACCACTTTGATCTGAGCCTCCCGGTCATCCTCTTTCAGAGGTCCTTTCCAGATAATCTCCACGCCGAATTCTTGTCCTGCCCTGTTAGCGCCTGCATGAACGCTCTTCCAGAACTCGTGTGTGGTTCCTTTGGGAATCACTGCAATAACGCTCTTCTTTGGCTCAGGCTTTTTTGTCTCCTGATTTTTACATCCGAATACGCTGGACAAAAACGCTGTGAATAAAATAAAAACAAATAACCTTTTCATTTTTTCCCTCCTGAATTTTTAATCCGCCGGACTCAATCTTCCAGACTTATGCTCATTTTATATACCATTCCTCGCATAGATGCAATCATTTATTATGTTTTTGTTCGCTTGCTTAATTAGTTTTCATCATCTAAATTACATTAAACCATGGATGATGAAGCTAAAAAATTATCCGAAGCCCGCTCAGAAGAACTTGCGCTCAGATGCAGGTCTGTGAAGAAGTATTATGGCTCTGTGAAAGCGGTTGATGGGGTTGATTTAGAGGTAAGGATTGGAGAATGCTTTGGTTTGCTCGGACCGAATGGAGCTGGCAAGACCACTTTAGTGGAGGTTCTTGAAGGCTTGACCAGAGCGGATTCAGGTGAGGTGCTGGTTCTTGGTTATCAATGGGGTTCTGGCGATGACTGCGGATTTCGGGAGCGTATCTCGGTTCAGCTTCAGGAGACGCAGTTAGCTGACAAGCTGACTGTAGAGGAAACTGTCAGACTTTTCCGCAGTTTTTATAAAAAAGGCAGAAGCGTAGAAGAGGTTATTCAAAAATCTGGCTTGGCGGAGAAGCGAAAGGAGCGCGTGCAAAAGCTATCAGGAGGGACAAAACAGAGACTTGCGCTTGCGTGCGCTCTGGTTAGTGAGCCTGAGCTTTTGTTTCTGGATGAGCCTACAACCGGTCTGGACCCTCAGGCGCGATATCAGGTCTGGGAGATTGTGGAGGAATTTAGGAGCCGAGGCGGAACCATTATTCTGACCACTCATTATATGGAAGAGGCGGCAAGGCTTTGCGAGCGGGTGGCAATTATGGATCATGGCAAAATTCTTGCTATGGGCGGTCCAAAGGAGCTGGTTGAGAGCTATGTTGGGAAAGAGATTATTGAGTTTAATGCTGAGCAGGGTTTTGAGATGTGCGTTCTGGAGCGCCTGCCAGGGGTTCTGGGAGTGGAGAGGAAGAATGGCGTTTATGTTCTAAGGGTTCTGGAGCTAAATCAGACCCTGCCAGCGCTTGTTTCAGAGGTTGAAAAAACAGGACAAAGATTGAGCAGGCTTATTAGCAGGCAAGCCACGCTTGAGGATGTTTTTATGATTTTGACTGGAGGTAAATTGCGGGATGAGTGAAAGAGGAATTTACCATCCCTTGATTGAGCTTACTATTGCGCGGATTAAGGAAACCGTGAGAGAGCCAGAGGCAATGTTCTGGATTTTTGTGTTTCCGGTTCTGTTTGCGCTCGGGCTTGGAATCGCTTTTCGCGACCGAGTTCCGGAGAGAATCCCAGTTGCAATTGATAGCAGGATGCCTGATTCAGAGAAGGTGTCTGAAATCATCTCTCAATCTTACCGTCTTAAAGTGAAGATTTTAAGCCCTGCTGATGCTTTTCAAGATTTACGCACTGGCAAGGTTGCGCTTGTTCTCAGTCGGGAACCTGAGCTGATGCAAAGCCAATCTTTGGAGGCGCACAGAGTTAATCCCCGGAGCGCGGATGCAGATTTCTTTTTCATCTATGACCCCACTCGTTCAGAGAGCCAGATAGCAAGGCTTGCTGTGAATGACGCGCTCCAGAGCGGAATGGGAAGAAAAGAAATGGTCTCGGTTATGGATAAAGAGGTTAGGGAGCCAGGAGCAAGATACATAGATTTTTTGATCCCAGGGCTGGTCGGGATGAATTTGATGGGAAGTGGAATGTGGGGAGTGGGATTTGCCATAGTGTTTGCGAGAACCAGAAAATTGCTGAAACGATACGCGGCAACTCCGATGCGAAGGTCTCATTTCCTCCTGGCTTTTATGCTTTCCCGCTTGCTATTCCTGGTCTGGGAAGTCGGGATGGTGATTGCTTGCGGATGGCTCTTTTTTAATGTCAGAGTATATGGGTCATTGCTCTCGCTCACGCTGGTCTCAATCATCGGCGCGTTGACCTTTGCTGGAATGGGGCTTTTAGTGGCTTCCCGCGCAACCACCATTGAATCTGCCACTGGCTGGATGAATTTTATTATGCTTCCGATGTATCTGCTCAGCGGTTGTTTTTTCTCATATTCCCGTTTTCCGGAGTTTATGCACCCATTCATCCGGGCGCTTCCTTTAACAGCTCTAAACGATGCAATGAGAGCTGTAATCAACCAGGGAGCTCCATTATTCCATAGCTGGCTGGAACTTATTGTCCTGAGCGCCTGGGGAGCAATTAGCTTTATCCTGGCATTGAGAATTTTCAGATGGCAGTAAAATCAGGATGATTATATGATAAGCTAATAGAATGTAAGACCGGAATGGAGAATTTTTCCCATTAGAAGATGGATTTCATTGTGTGAATCTTATTCTTTAATCAAATGTCTGGTAATGATCATTTCTTTCACAAAAATATGGTATAAATTCAAAAGCTCCTTTCTGTCTATCCTAATTCCGAGTGCCCCGCAGATTTCCAAATCAAATTCTAATCTATCAGGCGAGGGCTCTATATCCTTATCAAGGATATTGCCAAAGAGTTTTGCCTCTGAAATTCCTTCTTCCTTTTTCCAAAATTCCATATAACGCTCATCAAAATTATAATCAAACTGATTACGCAGGGCAGGAAAACTTCTATTCTTAAATTTTTGATAAATTTTTACAAGATCATTAATGTATTTCCTCTTTGGATACAGTTTCATTTGATATAAATCATAAAACCTAATATTAATATATGTTCCTGTGCTTTCCTCTTTTAACATAAAAAATTGAGAAAAGAAAATTGATGAATTTAAGATGACGCATATTGCTTGAGCTACCTTTCTGTTCTTTTCTAGGATAACATTCATTTGGTTAGAAGCAGATATTTCCTTTTCGCTATAAAAAGCAGTGAGATAACTATAAGCCGAAAAAGGATTAATTCTATGAGAAATTACAACGCTTGTTTTAATTCGTTCCAATTCTTGATAGATATTTGCCCAATACTCAGGCCAATCTGCTATTTTGTCTACCTGAAATCCACAAGCGTGACATACTCTTTCTAACTCATTATATGGCTTAGTAGCAATATAATCAAAGTCTTTTGAGATGTCCATTTTTTTTAGCCCGACCGGTGTCCGAAGGGTTGGAATCAACGCGCTTTTCTCAATTTGATAAAAGGCGCCAAGAGGAGATTTGGCTTTAATATAATTATCTGACTCATTTTCAAAGCTAAGAAAAGCTTGTTCAATTCTGGGATCTTCTGAATGCCGGGTCAAAAATAAGAACTCGGAAACGCCTTTAGGAACAGGCCTAAATCCTTCCTTGAAATATCCTTGAGGAAAAGCATCAAATTTATCTTCAAACTTTGAAAGGAATTTAATTATTACCTTTCTGTGATCTAGGTCAGTGACACCGCAAAACCACATTAAATTAGCAAAACGCTTATTCACTATAGATAACTTATGGCTGTCAATATCAAGGTCTTTGGACCTCAGGAAAGACTTTCTTCTTATCTGGGATGCAATTCTGGCAACGCCTAAATCATTAAGTTTTCCAAACTCCTTTTTAATTAAGCAAAATTTAACTTTATGTGAAGGTTTTGGGCTCTGCTTTTTGGCAATAAATAGCACATCTCTATAAGCGGAGCCTTCAGAAAAGCCAAAATTACGAGTGGCTTTAACTATATATAAAGGGGTCCATTCCTTAAATAGAATTTCTCTAACTTTTTCGCTTTCCCTACCTCTCAGGACATTAATAGGAAGCACTGCTCCATAAATGCCTTCTTCTTTGAGAAAATTGTCAGCTAACGCGATAAAATGACCCCATAATCCAACTTCTCCACCACATTTTTCCTTGAAACGAGTCATATCAACAAAATGCTTTATTCCTCTTTCCACTTTGGTAAAAGGTGGATTCATTAAAACGACATCAATTTTGTCCAAAGCAACGCCATAGATTTCTCCAGAGGTGGTTTTAGCTAACGGAGCTTGATTAAACATTTCCAACTGAATTCCATTCGGATATACCTTGCCTAATCCCAATTTCAAACTATCCCCTTGGATAATTTGGGTTCGGTCCAAAGTGGTTGAGACATCCATAGCTGAGAGATTGGCGCATGTTAGATGAACAGAAAAAGGCATAATGTCCGCGCCAAAAATTTCATTTTCGCAAAATCGTTTATGAGGATTTCCGGTCAGTTTTTCTTTTTTAAAATTGATAAATTTTGCTTTATAGGCGGAAATTAAAATCGTTCCCGATCCACAAGCCGGATCAAAAACTGTTGCATCGCTTTTAGAAATAGTTAGACGAGCCAAAAGATCAGCCGCCATTGGTCTGGTATAAAATGCGGCCATCATTTTCCTTATTTCTGGTGGCATCAGCTCATGAAAGATTCTTCCCGGAAGCTCAGTCTGGACTTTTTCAATTTCCAGTCCCCATATCAAGTCAAAAGTGTCGTGGAGATAGTTTTCTGGGATGCTATCTAAAACATCAACCCGATAAATGGGTTTATAATTTTTTTCCAGTATTTTAGAAAAGGCTTTCCGCAGTTTATAATGAGATATGGGCTTAAAAGGCTCTGAAAATATATCAATATGTTTAGAATAAAACAGCCTTAGAAATAAAATTTGGCTAAGCAAAAGATAGGAAGCCAAAAATCTCGCCACTGACTCGGCTTGATTTTGTTTCAAATGACCGAGATCCATCAGTAGTTCTTTGTCAGTAATAATTTTTAAAATAGTGTTTTGGTCAAGGGGAATCGCTCTCATCGTTTCCGATACCTGTTGTTGAAGTAATTTAATTACCGACCGAAGCGTATAATATGAAGATTGTTTTTTTACTAATCTATAAATAATCTGTTTTTGCAAATAATGAATAAGTTCTGAAAAAGTCAGGTCTCTTCTTTCTTCCTTTACTAAATCAGCATCAATGAACGCGGAGACTTTTAATTTCTTAATAGCAACATTTATTGCTTCCTCTTGGGGATGGATCGTCCGAACAGATTCCGGCAAAAGTAAGAGCACCCCGTGGACAATTTTGCTTTCTTCCTTATGTCTCAAATACTGAAGAAAAGCATCTTTAATTGTCTTAATATCTTCCCCGATTTTTACTGAAAGTATCCATTTAATTTTCCCTAGCTCAAAAACGATATCTGGAACCGAATCAAAGGAAACCTCCTGAACTCCGGTTCCTCCTTCGGAATTGATAATTTTCATTAAGGTCGGATAAAATGACCGTTCTGTTAGTTTTCCTATGGGCATTTTGTAATCCTATGTAGATAAAATTTAAGCATATTTTTCAGAGCCGGTCAAGTCGTATAAAATAGAAGCATTGAGCCAAAGGAATAGCGTGGATGGAGGCTTGTTTGGTTGCGGTTTGGGTGGGCGTGGTTTAAGATGATAAAAAATGAAGAAGCCTGATTATCAAAAGCCTGATTATTATGCACGGAAGGCAAAAGCAGAGGGCTTTCCAGCAAGGTCTGTTTTCAAGTTAGAGGAATTGGACCAGCGGTTTAAGATTCTGGCATCAGGGATGAAGGTTCTGGATTTAGGTGCGGCGCCCGGGAGCTGGATGAAGTATGCTGGGGAGCGGGTTGGGAAAAATGGTTTGGTTGTTGGAATTGACCGAAATCCGGTAAGCCGGGTTTTGCGCGAGAATGAAAAATTTTTTGAAAAGGATGTTTTTTTGATTAAGCCACAGGAGTTAAAGGATAAATTGGGCTCATTTGATCTTGTGCTTTCGGACCTGGCTCCTGACACTATGGGACAAAAGGGTACTGATGCTTTAAGGTCAGTTGCTCTGGCGGAGCAGGCATTGAGGATTGCGGAGGTTGTTTTGAAGGAACACGGGAATTTTCTTGTCAAGGTTTTTGAGGGACCGGGCTTTGAGGAATTTTACAGATTGCTCAGGGGAAAATTTTTAAGTGTGAAATCATCTAAGCCAAAGAGCTCAAGAGCGAGCAGTAAGGAGATTTATATTTTTTGCAAAAGCAAAAAATAGCTGTAAAACATATTAAACAAATTAAGAGTAGACTAAAAGGAGATATAAGATGGGCAAAATAAAAAAAATTGGACTGCTTACTGGGGGCGGCGATTGTCCGGGATTGAATGCTGTGATTCGTGCGGTTGTGAAGAGTGCGCTCAAGAATTTTGGAATGGAAGTGATCGGGGTTCTGGACGGATATGATGGTCTGGTTTTTCCGGACAAGACCATCAGGCTGGGATATGAACAGGTAAAAGGCATTCTTCCCAAAGGAGGAACCATTCTCGGGAGTTCTAACCGGGCAAATCCATTTGCGATGCGGATTGAGAAGAAGGGCAAGGTTGTGACAGAGGATCGTTCAAAAGATGTGGTAAATCGTTGTGAGGAACTGGGTATAGAGGCTTTGATTATTGTTGGCGGTGATGGCACACTCAAGATCGCGAAGGAGTTAAAGGACAAGTATGGCTTGAAGGTTGTTGGCATTCCCAAGACCATTGATAATGACCTTTCTGCAACAGATGTGACCTTTGGATTTGACACTGCGGTTCAGACCGCGACAGAGGCGGTTGACAAGCTTCATTCCACAGCGGAGAGCCATCATCGTGTAATGTTTGTGGAGGTGATGGGAAGAAATGCTGGCTGGATTGCGCTTCATTCTGGAATGGCTGGAGGAGCGGACGCAATCCTTATTCCTGAGATTCCATACTATATTGATAAGCTGGTTGCGAAGATAGAGCGTAGGGAAAAATACGGGAGCAAGTTCAGCATCGTGGTTGTTGCAGAAGGAGCAAAACCTGTTGGTGGAAAAGAGAGTGTCATAGAGAAGCCAGATGAGCCATGGGAACTGCCCAGACTTGGAGGCGCTGGGCAGAGGGTTGCGGATAAAATTTCCAGAATAATGAAAAAGGAATGCCGTGTAACCGTGCTCGGGCATATTCAGCGAGGAGGCTCGCCCACGCCATTTGACCGGAATCTAGGCACGAGGTTCGGGGTTGCCGCGGTGAATCTTGCTGGAGAGGGGAAATTTGGAAAAATGGTTTGTTTGCGCGGAAGAGAGATTGAATCAGTGGAATTAGATGAAGCGGTTGGGAAACAAAAATTAGTTGACCCGAAAGGCGAGATGGTTATGGCGGCTCGTGCGATCGGGATAGACTTTTGTTCAGCGCCAGATGCAAAATAATCCAGTCATAGCGCATCCAGCGTCAACCCTGATTTTGCTCAGGGAAAATCAGGGACTGGAGGTTTATCTAACTAGGCGTCATTCGCGTTTAAAGTTTCTTGGAGGCTTTTTTGTTTTTCCTGGAGGCAGGCGGGATGAGGACGATTTTTCTGAGGCGTCTTTGAAAAGGATGCGTTCTCTGGACTTGAAACAGAAAGCGGAGCAGGTGGACAGTGATGAACCGGAGGATGCAAGGCTGGGATATTATAGCGCGGCGATCCGGGAGGCGTTTGAGGAAGCTGGAGTATTGATTGCGTGCCAGAAGAGCGGGGAGCAGGTTTTATTATCTGAGGCGATGAAATCCGAGCTTGAGCTTTTGCGAGAGAGATTGCATTGCGGCGAGATAAGTTTTCTGGAAATTTTATCCGGGCTTGACCTGTATTATGACATTGACCGCTTACTCTGGTTTAGCCACTGGGTCACGCCAAAAACCAGCCCGAAACGATTTGACACGCAATTTTTTGTGACTTCACTTCCAGCGGGTCAAAATCCAAAAGCGTTTAGCGAGGAGATTGAAGAGGAGGTCTGGACCCGTCCGGCAGAGGCGCTGGAGCGATGGAAAAGGGATGAGATAAAAATGATCCCGCCTACTTTAGCGAGTTTAGACCGCTTGAGCAGGCTTTGTTGTTTTAACGAACTGGCAGAGAAGCTAAAGCCGTAGCGATTATAGTTTGGTTGTTTCCGAGTCTGTTTTTTTCGTGTCCTGGTCCAATAGGATTTCGTGTTCTTGAAAAGGCTCAACAGTGATCGGCTCCAAGTCCTTCATCTCTGGGTCTGGATCCGGTAGTTCTTTTTCCGGGAAATAATTTTCAGGGAAACAATCTTTCGGATCATTCATCCCTTTTTCTCCCCTATATTTTATATTTTCCTTTAGGTTGGCATATTTTCAAAAGCTTGTCAAGTCTTAGTCCCAATCCAACCGTTATTCGCTCCGGGCTTGCAGTCTCCGTGTTTGAAATAAGGCTTGATGTCCAGCAGGGGCGTATGGTCATAAGCGTCAATGGCGCTGGTGATGAGTTCATTGTTCTGGATTTTTTTTAGCCGAACAATGCTCAAGCCAATTGGGTTGGGCCTAGTGGGCGAGCAGGATGCGAAGACCCCCACCTCCAAGCCTTTTGCCATAGGCGGATGCGCGATGAGCGAGCATTCTTTATGAGGCCTGTCCAGATAAAACAGAACATAGATATAGTTAAATTTTTCCAGGTCTTTTAACCCGGGCTGAAACTCAGGAAAAAGGATAATCCTTGCCTCGTCATTCAGGCTCTCGTCCGCAAAGCGCGGGCAATTTTTTTCATCATAGGGAGTGCGAATCTCGCCGATGAAACCCAATTTAGCGGAAGCTCTTGATTTTCTTTTCATCCCTAATCCTCCAGCCTATAAGAATATAAGGTTTTTGTGAAAATAAAAGCAAGAAATGTCAGAGAAAAGAATCAGAATGTTCCGAATGAGTTTATCTCGGGCAAACCTTTTTCATTGAATAGTAAGTATGATAGGCTCCGCGCAAACCCTCTGAGTCTGCTTGGCTTGATATTTATACGGCGAATCAAAATTGCAATTTGCGGGAGGGTCCTGAGTCGGGTCTCCGCACTCAGACCAGGAATAGGGATTATCGCAATCGCATCCTTGCGGAACAATGCCACTCTGGCAATAACAGATAAACCATGTGGTGGGGTCCTCGCAATTGCAGTATTCTAAAATTTCGCTATCCGCGGGCACGCACGCCTCAATTTCCACCTGGGTTCCGGAAAGACAAGTGGCATTAACCTTGACCCCGATTTCCGAAATCCCGCTGGCATTGCTGATCTCAAACACCGATTGCCCCTCCTGGCTAACCCAAAGATACTGATCCCGCAAGCCGGTGGGATTTGGATGTGGATTTCTGCCCCATAATGACACGCAATTATACGGATTGGAGAGAATCCGGTATTCTACACCAAAGCCAGCTCTCGGAGATTCAATATATGATTTAAGCGATACACTGAGCATACCGGTTTTTTGAGAGTAAGTATTTAACTCTGGGATATTATTTATGTCCACAAAATAGACCTCGCCGGGTATATAACTATTTTTAAACTGTATAAATAGGTTATTAAAATAACTATGATCGCAAGTTTCTATAATTGCATTGCCATCTAAATCCAGAATCAGACTGGGGTCATCAACTGGAATGACACATCCAGAGGCAACGGTGTGCCTTCTTAAAAGATTTTCATAAGAGTGCTCCTCCGGAGATAGCCTAGCGACTCCGTCTCCATTAATATCTCCAAAATAGAACCCTCCGGGGAGAGGAGGCGTATTGTAACAAACTGGCTCAGGATTATAAATGAATGCCGGCTCTACTATATAATCTATGATATTGCCTGCTGGAATCCACTCTGAAGGACCTTGTTTATCCCAAGCAATCATTCTTAAAGAAATATAAACCGGATGATCATATCTCTGCTCAAAAATGAACTGGTCAATCTCATCGCCGCGTAGTTCTATCCAATTTCCTCCAGACCCAAAAACACGGTAATAAAGTTTAACCATTGGATCGGGTTTAGACTCTTCCCCGGGGACGCTGTCTGAAACTTTTAGGTGTATGATATTAGTGGCTTGCGAATATAAAGTGCCTGTTACTTCATCATCCGCAGTGACTGTGAATTTATCAATAAACGGAGGAGTAATGTCTCCATCGTGAGGATTGATGGTTATATATATTTTAGCGGTTCCTTGAATTCCGTCAATTGAATACCCGGGATATTCAATATCTAATTCTGCTGGACCATAAGGAATGCCCTGACTTGAATTGATAACATTATAGGTTACAAGGTTATCTACTTGCATATTTTGTGATATCCCTTGCGCGTCAGTCAAATTAGCGGTAAGTTTCACGGACTCGGCTTCTCCGGTCTGGAAGGAGAATAATGGAGCAATTATAGTATTGACCCCTTTATTTTTTTCCTGTTTATAATTCTTATGAGTTAGCACGATAAAAATTTTATTTGAGTAAATATAAGGCGCAACTACACCATACCAAATAAGAGGCGTCTGAAATAGTTTGATCTCATTCCTTGTAGCAAGCATAGAGGGCTGTAAATAATTTAAAGGATATACTCTTGCGGCTTCAGCTACGGTTCTAAATGTTGCTAGGCTGGTATTCAATCGGGACGCGCGCACAGATGGCATAGAAAAGGACCTGACTACTCCGGACGCATCGGTGAACGATATTGCTGGTAGTCGCACAGGCTCGTTTGATGGGCTTTTCGTCGGCGTAAAATATAACAAATCAGAAGTTGTCGTACCGCCCTGGATAGTGATATATTTTTTATAGCCATAAGCAAGATTATAAGATTGTCCTGCTGGCAATGGCGGGAATTCAATTCGCGGGTGGCGGAGTTCCGCAGGAGTGTTTTGAAAATTTATATTTTGAAAAATGCCATTGCCCTGATAGTCATTGAATTGATAATAAGTATTTTCCTTTTGGACGAATAAATCCCAGCTGAATTCATATTTATCACTCATTTCTGTAAAATACATTGTCATATATTGTGAATTTAATTTCCCATAAGATGAAACATTAAACATTACTCCAGGGTTGTAATCAGAAGTTGCAGGATATATTCTATTTTTTAAGCCAAGTCTTCCAGTAAGAGCCATATATGCAACATTCCAGACAAAGCTTGCTCCTGTTTTATCGCTTGGCGCAATAGAATACCTATATTTTGCATCTGACTTCTTAAATAAGGCATTGGCGGTAGAATTCGTGATAAGATTATCTTTGAAAAAGAAATAAGGATTCTCATTATAAGAAGAAGGAGGCCAATTGGTGACAAAAACATTAAACATCTGATTACACTGGATTGGTATCATTGGAGAATTATTATTAAAATTCCTGGTTGATATTCTTTGATATAGTTTAGTGTCGCTATATATATCAATTTGTAAATTAGACCTGCAGTCCTGACAGCCAGCGTTCACCATACAGGTTTTGAATACAAATGTGTCAATCTGCGCCTGAGGCGAGGATAAGTTTTGATCAGCAATCACATTGATATGATTATGTATATAACCCGGATAATCTGCATTTGGGACGCTGTTATTATTAATAGATAAAGATATCTGGAATTTAGATGAACCTCCAGGCTGGATTGAGACTGCTGTATCTGGAGTGATAGTATATCTCATTCCCGCTGGGGTCTGCGGTTCTGGAATAAGTTGATAGCTATGGGTGTAGTCGGAAAGGTTTGTAAGAGTGACGGTAACAGTCTGGGATTGCCATAAGTTAGATGTCTGGGGATCAATCCCAAATTCTATTTTTTGTGGGCTTACCAGAACCTGCGCCTGGCTGGTTTGATTAAGGTCTAGCCTTCCTGCTCCCTGCCAGTGAGCAGGGAGATTTAGGTCAAAAGCGGTTTGCATCAGGAGGGATTTAACCTGTTCAGGAGAAAATTCCGGATATTTCTGTTTGATCAAGATTGCGGCTCCTGCGACATGAGGACAAGCCATAGAAGTTCCGGTCCCAAGGACATGATACGGGTCATCACAGGTAGATGGTAATTCTGGTCTTGCGGTGTTTTTCGCATAGCAGACTGCTCCGGGCGCGCTGATGTCTGGCTTGATATTCAGGTCTGGATAAACTGGGCCTTTGGAGCTAAAACTGAGCATCATATCCTGGGTATCAGGATACTTTGCCAGGGATGCGCCAACAGTGATGGCTTTTCGCGAAGTTCCGGGAGAAGTGAGAGTAAAGCTTGAACCTCCTTCATTTCCAGCCGCAACCACCACGATCACACCCGCATCCACAGCTTTGTCCGCGGCAAGCGCCAGCGCTTCATTAGCAGAGTCGTTCGGACCGCCTGCTATACTCATATTGATAACCTGCGCCAAAGGCTTATATGGCGCATTGACCACATAGTCAATTCCTGCCATCACACTTCCCGAGGAGCCTTTCGCTGTGCTTCCGAGAACCTTAACTGGAAGTATAAATGCATCAGGCGCCACGCCTTTATAAAGTCCGTTTGCCGCGGCTATTCCAGCGACACCTGTTCCGTGCCAATGATCATCAACAGGGTTGATGGATGGTCCAAAAACATTCCATCCCACAAGATCGTCAATTTTTTTATTGCCATCCTCGTCCTGACAATTGATCAGGGGATTGAGCGCGCTGGGTGTTCCAGCCTTGCCATCGCAAATGGTTGATGATTCCCGATAGATCAAGTCTAATCCAGTAATTTCTCCATCCGCGTCAAAATCATTCACGCAGGTATTGAATTTCCTCGGGTCAATAAGTTGCTCCTGATAGATATTGTTCAGGTCCGAAATCGTGATCACGCCGTCCTGGTCATAATCCAGAGGCACACCGACGCATGAGGCAAGATTGATTTCCGCCTGGTTTATCCAGATGTTATTCTTCAGGTCAATATGTTTGAAGTCCACTCCAGTGTCCAGTATTGCTAGGGTTAGATATTTACCTGTAATCCCCTGGTCCCAGAAAGCAGGGGCACCCACCAGGCTGATGTTAGGCGGCCGCACGAGGTCTCCTGCGGATTGAACTTCCTTATCAAGCTCAACATTTTTTACATTGGGCAATTCCCGGATCTGGTCAATCATCTGCAATGGCACCGAGACCGCAATGCCATTATACACTGAAAAAAATTCCGCTTTGATTTTTAACTTTTCCTTCTCTGAATCCATACCAGCCTGCCAGAGGAGGTCATTTAAATCTTGAAGCAGTTGCTGATGATTCTCCGCTAAAATTTTCCGCGCCTCCAAAACAGCGGTCTCAACCTCATACTCGTTAAGCGCCTGTTCAGCTTTTCTAAGAAGGAATTCCGCGTCCACACGATTGACCAGCCTTAGCCTCATCCAGATATTAAGTGCGAGCCTGAACAAATGCATATTTCTACGAAAACCTATAGACCTTAACCTGCTCTCTGTGGGCTTTTGCCAATCATCCTCAGCGCGGTCCAGAAAACGATTCAAGCTGGCAAGGATATTCTTATTGCCTCTTAAGCCTGAGAGCCTTGCGCGCATTGCGGAGATAATGGCTTTAAAGCCTTCTATCTTTGGGAATCTAAAATCTACTATAGGGGGAGTATCAAGCTCTATGAGCACATCTTGAAAAGCTGTGTCTCCGTATTGAGGAACAGCTTCAGAATAGAGAGGAAAATCCTTCTCTTCCCAGGAGGCTAAGCCAGAAATAGATGTCAAGCCTAAACATATACCGATCCCGATGCAGAGGATTCTTATTTTCATAAACTTGCCTCCTTAAGTTTTTTTTCAGGTCATCCTTGCCTCCTTTTCCAAATCCTTTATCTTGTTAGATGCGCAGGCTAAATTTTTTTTGGCAATTTTTGAAACAATAGCGCGGAGGATTCGGCTGATTATGTGGGATAAAAACCATAAGCGATAATCTTGGACTTTTGAAATCCGCTAAATGCAATGATTTGATAACTCAAAAAAATGATACATTTTCACTCAGGATTCATTCTAAAATTATTAAATCGCATCCAAATCAAGCAGTTCTCAGAATAGCATCCTTCTGAAAGATGCGCGGAAAGTCCTCCAGAATAAACCGCCCAGGTTGATTATCAATACGGACGGAAACACAGATATGCTCAACAATAGCTTAAACTAAAACCTACAAGCGATGAAGCCGAGGCTTAGCGCCAAAATAGAAGAGCACTTGCATTAGCAATGCAAATGCGGATGATAATTAAAAAGCACTCCCAAATAAAAAAACTTATGCGGGAAATAAATGAGCATTAAAAAATGGCTGGTCATTATTGGAGCCCTGGGCTTGGGGTTAAGGATTACGCTGGCATTGACAATAAAGCCGGTTCTCGCCTCTGACTCGCTTGAATATCATCAGTATGCGCAAAACCTTGTTCAGGAGCATCGCTATTACATAGTTTATCAGGGCAAACAAGCTCCTATTCGGGGAGCGGTCTATCATTCCTTCCGTCCACCGGGATACCCGTTTCTAGTTGCTGGGATTTACTGGCTGGTTGGGATCAATCCCAGGGCAGTGTGTATTTTTCAAGCGTTTATGGATTTTATAACCGGGATTTTTATATTCCTGATCGCTAGAAACCATCTTACGCCAAAACAAGCGCTCTTGGCTTTTGCAGGGGCTCAGACGCATTTTCTATATGTGCCAATGATTTTAAGCGAAACGCTTTTTCTTTTCTGCTTCAGCCTCTGGATTATCTCCAGCGCTAGAAGAGACAAATGGCTCTGGATAGTCTTGAACTCTCTTGCCTGGGGCTGGCTAATCCTGACCAAGCCGGAAAAAGTGATTTTTCTACCGCTGTTTTTTGGATATTTAATCTGGAAAAATTATTCCAAATCCGCGCTCCTAAAAGCGCTTGCTGGAATCGCTATTACGGGAATAGTGATAGCGCCCTGGCTATGGCGAGAAAAACAGGTTCATGGTCAATGGGTATGGATTTCCTCCCGAGGAGGCAGGACTTTTTTTGAGGGGAATTTTCTTCCAATTGAGATGCACAAGGTTTATGCTACAGCGCAAAAACATCACTTGAATGAACTGGAGATGGATAAATTATTCTATCAGGTTGCGTTTCAATATCTTAAGGCTCATCCGCGTCAGTATTTCAAAGCTGGGCTAAAACGCGTTGCGCTCTTATGGGACTTGAGAACCACTAACTGGCTGGAAGCCACGCTTTTTATGCCTCTGCTTGGCTCAGGCAGGTTTATTCCGGAAGTTGCTGGTCTTCTTTGCTCTTTTTATTTTTAATTGCTACCGTGTGGTGGTTATTTTAAGCCTGCCAGGGGCTATGCTATCTTTGAAAAAAATCCGCGAATTTGCCTTGATCTATGCTGTGCCTGTCTTGCTAATGATTTTTCATTTTGCGCTCTTCATCGGCGCGTCCCGATATCTGGTTCCAGCTTTTCCTTCTATTTGCATCTTTTTTGCCTTGCTGATAGAAAAATTGGCGAGGACCCGGATAGTTACCGCAAAATCGCAAACGGATTTAGGGAACGAATAAATGTATATAAAGAAATGGCTGATCCTGGTTGGCGCTCTTGGGCTCGCTTTGAGAATCGCACTGGCATTGACAATAAAGCCCGTGCTGATTTATGACTCTCTTGAGTATCATCAATACGCGAAAAATCTCGCAACCGAGCATCGCTACTATGCTAACATTCTCAACACTCCGCAGGGAACTATTAGCGGGAAATTCTATTCGCTCCGGGCGCCAGGATATGTGTTCTTTGTCGCCGCGGTCTATAAATTGTTCAATTTTAATACTCAGGCGGTTTGCCTCATCCAGGCTTTTCTGGATTTTGTGAGCGGAATTTTTGTTTATCTTATCGCTAGAAACTGGCTCAAGCCCAAACATTCCTTCTACGCGTTTCTCGGGTGGCAGATTCTTCTGGTGTATGTGCCAATGCTGATGAGCGAGGCGTTTTTTATGTTCTGGTTTCTCTTTAGCCTGTGGATTCTGGCAGGAACAAAACGCACAGGATGGTCATGGCTCAGCTTAAGCGCTCTTTCCTGGGGAATAATTATTTTGACCAAGCCTGAGATGATTATTTTCGTGCCATTGATCTTCTGCTATCTGGTTTTAAAAAATTATTCCAGAACCTCGCTCGCAAAGGCTGTGGTCTGGCTCACAATTATGACCATAACAATTCTGCCGTGGCTATGGCGAGAGAAAAATGTCCACAACAGATTTGTCTGGATAACCACCCGTGGTGGAATGACTTTTTTTGACGGGAACTATCTCCCAATTGAAAAGCGCAAGGTGTTCGCGATCGCTGATAAGCACAACCTTGACGAGGCTGAACTGGACACGCTCTTCTATCAGCTTACTTTCAATTATTTGAAAGAGCATCCCAGACATTATTTTAAAGCGGCTCTCAAGAGGCTCGCCGCGATGTTTGAGCCGGAAACCTATAACGGCTTGGGCAGATTTTTTCTAATGCCTTTGCTGGAAAAAAAACAAACATTCACAACAGCGCTCGCCTTTACAGGTTATTTCCTGTTTCTTGGCTCAAAACTCATTATGATAATCGGGCTGGTCTCAGCAATTTTACTCTTTAGAAGGTTCAAAGAGCTTATACTTATCTACTTTATCCCGATACTGATTTTGTTATTTCATTTTGCGCTATTTCACGCCAAGCCAAGATACTTGATCCCAGCATATCCCTGCCTCTGCATATTTTTTGCGCTTGCAATGGAACGGCTTGGAAAAATTACTTGCGTTAAAATCAAGGACCAAAAGGATAAAAACTGAGCAGATGAAAAGCCAGACCAGGAAACGAATTTTGATTCTTTATCTGAGCTTCTGGATTTTTTCCGGAATGATCACAATCGCCAGGGCAAATAGCCAGGACCAATCCGCGTGCGGGACTATGACTCAAGAGGAAATCTATTCAAGGCTGAAGAAAGAGGTGTTTTCGCATAACTCTTACACCGCAACCTATTTCCATTCCTCTGAGCGAGGAAAGCGCCATGAGATTTTTTTTCACGGAAAAATCTCCGGCAAATACTTCCAGAAACCGCTGGTGCTGTGCGAAAAGCGCTTAAAGGTTGAAACAAGTTTCCCGGAGCAGGCTGGCGCTGGAGAGCAGGAATGTTATTCTGAAACCGATGACCTTGTAAGGATTCTTATGCCCGGAGCTTATCGCGCATTGGGAGTCATCACCCTGTTTCCAGAAGACCCAAAGGCTAGCTACATCAATGGCGAGAACCTGAGCCGGACATCTGTCTGGACATGGTTCAAGGACTGGGACAGGATGCTGGAGGGAGGAAAACTTTCTGCTAAATGCGAAACTCGCAACGACAGGAATCATTGGGTCTTGAGCATAGTGCGTGGAAAAAATCCAGACCCGGTATATAACCATAATGAAGTGCGCATCTGGATTGACACGCAACTCTGGTTTCCTGTTCGGGTGGAAAAATATGTTCCAAATGACCCAAAGCCAGTCGTGGTTTTACAGTTTGAAGAACTCATCTGGGACTCGCCTCAAAAACCGGATGAAATAAAATTTGAGGGAGTGGCTCCCAAATGGAGCCTGGTGTCTGCTTCCGGAGGTCCTGAGCTCAATGCCTTGATGCCCCAGGAGCCCATCCTAGAGGACTTGGACGGAATTGACCCGGACAGCTTTATTGAACGGCTTGACAAGTCATTAGCGCAACTGAAAGATTACTCCACTGAGATGACATTGGAACTCAGATATATGCGCTTGCGCCAGTATCGCAAAGACCAATTCCTGTTCATCAAACAAGGAAATGCCTTTTCCGCGCTCACAAAACATCTTGAGACCAATTACATCCAGCTCAATACCGGAGAGGGTTTCAAAACCATCTATGACCCCACAAAAGACAACCTCCTTCATATAATCCCTGCAGGAGTTTATAAATTTATGGCTGAGCAGACCTTTCCGCTTGATGACCCCAGACTATTCAGCGCAATTGGTGATAACATTATAAGCCTGAACTTCTTTGCCATACGCGCTGAATTGGAAAACTGGCGCGCAAACTCTAATCACCAAAAACTTGCAATGGCAAGATATGGCAATCTCAAAGGTCCCTGGATGGAAATCTCTCGTAAAAACCAGGGCATCCCAGCTTATCCTTCTCTAATGAGGGTTATGCTTGATGAAAAAACATCCCTGCCAGCCCTGCTGGAATACAGAGGATACGATGACCCAAAAGCATTCCTTATCGTCAGATTCTCAAACACCAAAATCAACCCCGGAATCAAACACGAAATTCTCTGGAAATGACCAACAAATCTCCTGCACAAAAAAACACCGCTTTTTAACCATCCAGAAAAACAAATCAATCTTAACCTCAAAGTCCGCAAAGCTCGCAAAGATTTTTTCCATTTCGCCTTTTTACCTTTAAGCCCTCAGGCACTCTTGTCAGGGAGCGCAGGCACTCCTGCCAGGGAGCGCAGGCACTCCTGCCTGCGACAAGGGACGCAGTCCCTTGACAAGGGGCGTGCCCCTTGACCTAAGGGACTTAGTCCCTTAACCCTCTTCTTAAAAAGAACGGACACTTGTGTCCCCCTTGACCAGTTTTTTAAAAAACACGCGCGCCTGATTCAATCTGCGCAGAGCCAGATGGAAAATGTCATCACATCAAGTCCCAGCATGGTATCCGCAGACCATAGGTCAAATAAATTGAAACGGAAAAAACTCTAACTCCAAACCCCTCCGGAACCGCTCATGCCATCTCTCTGATTCTTACATAAAAATCAATCTAAAAAATCCCTTTACGGACCAAAACCAACTACATCCACCGGAACATAGCTATCAGTATTGTTCCCATTCCCAAGTTGACCTTCCAGATTACGCCCCCAGCACTTTACGCCTCCAGAAGTGAGCAGGCCGCAGGTATGAGTATAACCAGCAGAGATTGCGCTTACGCCGGAAGATAATCCGGAAACATTCACAGGAACATTGCTATTATTATTGTTCCCATTCCCAAGTTGACCAGCCCAATTATCCCCCCAGCACTTTACGCCTCCAGAAGATGTCAAGGCACAGGTATGTTCAGAACCAGCAGAGATTGCGATTACGCCGGAAGATAATCCGTAAACATCAACAGGAACATTGCTATTTGTATTATTCCCATTCCCAAGTTGACCATCATAATTCCATCCCCAGCACTTTACGCCTCCAGAAGAAGTCAGGCCGCAGGTATGATGCCCACCGGCAGAGATTGCGCTTACTCCGGAAGATAATCCAGAAACATTAACAGGAACATAGCTATCTACCCAAGTCCCATTCCCAAGTTCACCAAACCAATTATACCCCCAGCACTTTACGCCTCCGCCGGAGGTCAGAGCGCAGGTGTGATACCACCCGGCAGAGATTGCGCTTATTCCGGAAGACAAGCCGGAAACATTAACTGGAACATTATAGCTATTGAGATATTCCCCATTCCCAAGTTGACCTTCAACATTTCGCCCCCAGCACTTTACGCCGCCGCCAGAGGTCAAGGCGCAGGTGTGATATAGACCAGCAGAGATTGCGCTTACGCCGGAAGATAATCCGGAAACATTAACAGGAGCATAGCTATCTGTCCAAGTCCCATTCCCAAGTTCACCATCATAATTATACCCCCAGCACTTTACGCCTCCAGAAGTGAGCAGGGCACAGGTATGCCAACCCCCGGCAGAGATTGCGCTTACGCCTGAAGATAATCCGGAAACATCAACTGGAACATTGCTATCAGCAGTGTTCCCATTCCCAAGTTCACCATACCAATTATACCCCCAGCACTTTACGCCTCCATTTGATGTAACTGCGCAGGTATGTTCCCCACCGGCAGAAACCGAAGAGGCGAGTGCATAAACGCTCCAGCTATAACTTGCAGGGCTTTTGTCCCAGACTCCATTCTTACCAGCCTTGACCTTAAAGGTATGTGTGCCCTCAGAAAGACCAGTATAAGTCTTTGGTGATTTGCATTTTTTCCAGGCATTAGAATCCAGCTTGCACTTGAAACTGCAGGGAGCCACATTGCATTTGAATTTAAAGCAGGCGATGTTGGAATCAGTAACCAGAGGCGGCTTAAGAGTTATCTTGGTATTGACCGTGCTCTGCTCGCTTGAAATTACTCCAAAATCCTCATCATTGTCAAAACCCATCTCATCGCTTGCGCTATCCTGACCCTGCCCACATCCTGCAAGAACCAAAATAGCCACAATAATCCCCCATAAAAATCCTTTTCTCTTCATTTCTCTTTTCCTCCTTCTTTTTTATTTGATTTTTGCCAAGAAATTTGGATAG
>Ga0207433_10004395_pt1 | contig 25997 bp, 21 predicted proteins | sample YelNatPaOPGAMG01_FD_187559 | JGI IMG/M metagenome (GOLD analysis project Ga0207433, IMG submission 187559) | Hot spring thermophilic microbial communities from Obsidian Pool, Yellowstone National Park, USA - OP-RAMG-01 (SPAdes) (version 3) | ecosystem: Environmental > Aquatic > Thermal springs... | reverse complement strand
TAAAACTATATATAGGTATTTATTATTATATATATATAATAAAAATAAAAATCATATATAGATTTTAATTAAATACATATATGTTTTTATTATATATATATCTATATACTTATTATAAAACTTATAAGGATTCATATAAGTACCCATATAGTACCTATATAGTACCTATATAGTATTCTTATTAAGAACCCATTATAGGTTGCCACACCCAAATCCACTTGTCAAATCGCTACCCAGATATGTATATTGGCACGATAATGACCACGTACAAGACACCCCCTTTTGAATTACACCCATTTCAATGGCACATAATCGAAGATGCTATCCAGTCCACATCCAAGATCATGGGAGCTGACTGTGGGATGGGCAAGGGGGTTATGTCGATTTTCGTAGCCTGCTGGCTGTACGACAATGGACTTATTGATCATATTCTACTGGAGTGCGAAAAGAATAAATTCAATGAGTGGAAGAGCGAGCTAGCCAGATATTCCACATTTAGTGTTGCGTACCTAGATACACCCAAGGGGAGAGACGAAGCTTTCGCTAATCCACCAGAGGTGCTTTTGGGAGTCTACGAGACAGTCCGAAACTACGCCTCAGAGCTAGCTGTAAAATCCGTAGAGGGCCGGGAACGCAAATCATGGGTGACAGGACCCCTTACCGAATCTTTGGCCGGGAAAAGAATTTTGTGGATCGCTGATGAGGGTCCAGCGAAGCTGGGTGCTAGTCGATCCTCAGCAATCTACAAATCCCATGAAAAGATGTTAAAAGATTTGCGTAAAGCTGGGTCTGTGAGGGCTCTGTCGTTGACAGCCACTTACATCAACCGGGACCCTCTTGGGTTTATAAACTTTTGTAGATTGATGGATCCCCACATATTTCCCCGAATTGTCCAGGCCGAAGAAGAGCACGTGGTCAAAGACCAATTCAACAATCCGATATTTTTTAAAAACTTAGACGAAAACGATACTCCTGCTGGGCAGAAATCCCTAAAAGAGAAAACATCTCATTTAATCATTTTCAAACGTAAGACCGACCCAGATGTAATTCATTTATTTCCGAAGATTGAACCATCGTTTGAGTATGTTAGAATGGGGAATCTTCAACGAGATTTTTATAATGCAGTCCTAAAGAAGGCAAAGCAGTCTTCGGCTTTTGAGGGAGCCAATTTCTTTTCTGTTTTACGTATGATTGCGGCCCACCCGTATTCTGTGGTACGCTCGGTTGATAACGCCATCGCTGGCAAGAAGGATCCACCCGCACTTTCCAAATATTTAGTAGACACTTTAGGAAGAGATACTTTAGCGGTAATTCCATCAGCTAAGGTTGATCGTTTGATTGAAATTATTCAAAGCTCTGACGAGCCAGCGGTGGTGTTTACCTTCTTTGGTCAATCTGTACTCCCATTGATCCACCAGGAATTTGAAAAGAATGATATTAAAACGTCGATCAACCACGGAAGCCTTAATTATACCCAAAGGGTCAGCGCTCAGTCAGATTTTAACTCAGGCAGAACTCAGGTCTTTCTTACTTCGGACGCTGGAGCAAGAGGAATCAACCTGCCAGCAGCAGGCAGAGTATTTAACTTTGATGTTCCTCTCACATATGCAAACTGGTGGCAACGGGTCAATAGAGCTAATCGATTGGACTCACAGAAAGCTTCCACTAATATCATAGATATGGTGGTACAGGATTCTATCGAAGAGGGGATTTTGGAATTGGGATTGAAGCGGCACGCTTGGTCTGATTCTTTAACCCCCGAAGATGAGGATTCTCCAGACTATCTATCGGCAGCACAAAGACGAGAAATAATGAATTTTACAAAGGACATAAATGGCTGAGCATCTTTTTTCCTATCTAGATGAAAATTTTGAAGAATTGATTGAGGAGATTGCCCCTCGGGAGAACCTGAAATACTTATATGAGTTTCAGATTGCTCCTACCCAGCAAGGTCCCCAACCTATCATTTTGTTTGTATTGACTGCCCCTTCCGGCGTGCTAGGTCAAGAGGTTTTGTCGATTCGTCCTATGCCTTTAGCTTTGGCATCGAACCCAGATGCCATCAAGTCTTTGCTTCGGGATATATGGGCAGAGATGCAAGCCCAGCGTGCTGATGTGTTGGGGCAAAATCATGATAATGCAATTGATGTAAATTCCAAGTTGATCGTTCCGGGGAAATAAGTAAATGGAAATAGTCAACGGGGAACAAGAGCTTCGGGAAATTATCCACAACTATCTAGAAGAATCTTTCAAAGATGAGCCGGGTAAAATTTCATACAGCGTTACTCTAATCAATAGTACCCATCTATGTAGAAACCACGGCATAGAGATTACCCCGTGTTATAGGGTTGCTATTTTCTTTAATACTCAAGATGAAACGGAAGCAGTTTTTAGAGCCGATGATATATTTGATGTTGTACTAGCGCATCAACAGATTGTTGAATGGTTAGATGACATTGTGGATTCCTATCGAATCGGTAGTTTGGAGTTGTCTCTTTTACATTCTGATCAAACCCATGATTATTACGATCAGGAAGATACTGATAATTAGGTAGTAGTTACGCTACTGGCGCTCACTGATGCTGTAAGGGTTATAGTGCCCAAAGGTGGGTATATCTGAGTCTCTTCGTGACCCTGGACAATCTGTCCCACTATAGCTTGGTCATCATTGACACCGATTCGGTAGTAAGAAATCGTATCCTTGAATCCGGCACCGATATCGCTCGTAACAATTCTGGTGAAGTGACCATTTATGTGGTTTGCTACATCCGAGAAGTTAAAGCTATCAAACGTGTTGGCGATCTTATGGATAATAGAAGATGCTGAATCCAAGAATGAGCCGCTAATTGTTTCACTTTCAACAGCATTGATAAATTGGCTGAACTGGTTAGTAACTACACCGTCAGGGAACAAATTAGGAGATTGCTGATAGCCAAGGAACCACCATTTTGGAATAGGCAAATTCCAAGTTTGGAATACTGGGTCATCGAAAATATCCGGAAGCGTATCTGCTGGATTTACATTAGGTCCGCTCATAATTGGGTGAACTACTCTATTGAGTTTATTGGCATAGAGCGGACGCATTTGTAGATACGTCACATACATGTTGTTTCTAAAACAGGTAGCTCTCCAAATAAGCTGGTTACCAGGCAACGGAAACGTCAAGCTTCCACGAGGATTATTGCGAACGCCTGTTGCTTGATAGAAGGTAACTCCACCATCGTTGGAGAATTCCCAAACGATTGACTCATCAAACACGGATAATCTGTTGATTTCAACGATATCGCTGGATTCACCTTTTTGCACCACAGCTACCATCAAAACATCACTCACGGTAGAGTTGGGTACCGAGCCAATATCATATACATCATAATATTCAGTAATCTGATTTTCAGCTAGACCAGTAATTTCAGATTCCCAAATTGGATTTCCAGTAATAGTATCAATTAGCTGAAGGTACCAAGGATTAGTAATTGGGGTTAGAGGCACCATGCGAATAGCTACCCACGCTCTACCTGCGGGAGAAAGAATGAGCCCACCATTAGCCAATCCACCTGCACCATATCCAAGTGAATCAGAGCTATGATTATTACCCAAAATGAGATGTTCTGGTTGGTGAATGTCACCAATTTGGTATGGATCCTGGGCGTTTTCTTGAGCAATATTGATGCGACGAGAAATGATGATACTGCTATTGATTGAATTGTAACTCAGGTTAGATGGACCCACATCTCCCACAGCATGCCAAGTAGACGTATCAGTCCAATTGTTTTGTTGTAGCGACGTAGCAATAAACGAATCGTCAGTTACGCACTGATATGGTTCGCTTTGCTGCGTAGCAAATTGAACGCCCGTCACATCGGTATAAGAAAAATAGGTTTGGGACTGAGCCACTACAGGCAAAAGATTTGATTGTGAGGGTGCGGGAGAGATAAGCATTCCTTCTTGCTGATCCCAACTATTTGATTCAATATGAGAATTGTCGTAAAAATGTTCTTTGTAAACATCGGTATCATATTCGGCAGAGATGTTGGTCAAACTCAAAGCAATCTGTTTGAATCCACAGAAGTATGAAACTTTGTTTACCGGCGCTATAGACGAAGTAACATATGTCATAGGAGCAATACCGTCTGTCATGGGAGCAGATTGGCCCTGATGATAATCTGAATATGAATAGGCAGGAGACTGGGCTAATGCCTGTGCATATTCAGGATCTCTAGCTACCATTACTCCCATTGAGCTAGTGGTTAGAGTGTTGGCTGTAGTAGATGGAGGGGTGGGAGATGTTTGTGAATATGGATAAGGGCTCTGTCCCAAATTACTATTCAACAAAGTAGCAAACCCGGGGGGATTGCTGCCAGGATTTCCAGGTGTAGCAATGCCAGGAGAGATTGCTCCATCGGTAAATGTATTTACCGATCGACTAACTGGCATAAATCCTTCGTATTGTTCAGCAGCAAGATTGGTCATCTCAAATCGAATGAAAGATGCACGGATTGGCTCAATAGAGATATTACCCTTTGTTAGTACAAAGTCACCCGGGATTGGGGTCCAATTAATATTTGGATAGAAAGAGGTAGGACCGCCTACCATCCCGGTTGGATTCAAATCAGTAACAAAGTTAGAGTTATAACGCAAAACTGCGTTGTTTGTGTTGTCTTGTGTGTACACCGAATAGTATTCGCCCTTGTAGGTGTAAGAAGAAGGATCGGTAAAGAAACTATTGATAGTGTAATTATTGAGAGTTTCGTTCTTAAGTACAAGGTTGTACAGAAGCATTCCTGAAGTAGAAGGTGCTGTTACATTAGCATCATTGATTCCACCGATGGTGATATAAGTGCTCAGTGGTGTAAGATCAGATTCAGCGCTTGGAGCAGCAAAGAACTGGTTGACGATAGCGTTTGATCCGATTTGGAAAGACAAGAACCATCCAGCAGATGTGCATCCAGCTACCAGGGTGATATGAGATCCTAAAGGCAAAATAGCCGGTACAGTTACTTGGTTTCCAGCCGATGGGCTGATGGCAAACCATTGGTTACCATAATCGTAATAAACGACGGTACCCTCAAGATCGATCAGAGGAATAATGCCAGTTTCATCGGTGGCATTAGAGATAAATTCTAATCCTACCCACCAATCGGCATTGGGGTTATATTGCACCGCTGAATTCTGTATAGAGATATCTCCCAATGTTCCTGTACTTTGAGGAAATTGAAGACCTGTCCCAGTATCATAAACATTTCCCGAAATTATAGCAATGGGAGCGGTCAATGAGGTATCGTTTGCCTCATTGGTGGTTGATGGGATGACCGGATCATTACTCCAATACAAAGTTGCGTGGACTCCAATATGGGTGGGGTCCACATAGATAGTATCAATTTGTTGAGCGTTTCCATTACCATCTCTTGTATCAATAACATAATTGACTACAGCATTAACTATTGGCTGCGGCTCACATCTCCACTGGGTGGGACTATTTTGTATTGGCCCATTGGGGGATTCACTGTAAAGCTTGTAGGTAACGGTGCGACCAAGAATGTCAGTAGATGAATCAAGGGCTGTTCCAGTAGGAGCAATCGGTAAATCATTGGCCGAATTGATCTGAAAGCCTACCTTGAAATCACGCAAACCTAGAGAGTAAGGTTGAGGAGCTACAATCTGACTGAAATTACCATTAGCATCTGGATACATAGTGGTAAATTCTGTGACTGGAGGAATTCCTTGGATACGTTGCAGAACCACACGGCATCGCTGAAAATTCACAGGAGGGAATTTAAAGGCCATGTTATCCCAGTGGCCCTCTCCTTGGTGTTGAGGGTGGACCTTGTTTTTTAGAGCCTCCTCAGCGTTTGGTAGCACGTATGGTACAGAATCATAAATGGACGTAGATCCTGCATCTACCCACACTAAATTATTTGGATCAAAATACTGGAATACAATATTTTGTGGGAAGTGCGCTACATCAAAAGATACGATGTTGGCAACGTGCTGGTTACCCATGCGGAATTCGATAATATCTAGGGTAGGATCATCCATGTTTCTGTTGTCGGTAGACCAGAAATTAAGATTATTATTGATGCCAGCTTGAGTTACAGTGCGATTGGTATTTGTTTGGATAGCCTGGATAAGTTGCGCCGCAGACATTCCATCGAAATAGAGATCCGATACACTAGGGTTGACAGTGTTGGTACCCGCTCCAGAAAGTACATTGATGCTCATAACGCCATCCAGTGAGTAGCGACTGAGAGCAGTTTGCCATCCTGGCATAATGGCGTGGTTTGGAGAAAAGCTGGTAGTAGAGCCATCCGCCCATTGAATTTGCTGGTAATCAATGTCACCAATCAAATTGAAATTCTCGGTATTAGAATAAGATAAACTTCCAATAATGAAGCTGTTATAATACCATTGTTCACCGATATATGAGTTGAATGGTGGTTGTAGATGAGGTGTGCTTACTCCATTGATTATCACGTCCGATTCTATTTCCCAATAGCTAGAATCTGCCCACGCATTTTGTAATGGGATGTTATAAACTGGATCTATGATTCCCCCGACATTAATGGTGTATACAGTATTAGCGGGCTTGAGGACATCTAACACCAACTTGAGATTGTAGGCATCTACCACCCCAATAGACTCTAAAGGTGAGATAATGAACTGATTGTTGATGAGAGAGTTTGATACGCCTTCGGTTCTGCCCTCTAATTCACCGAAGGTGAAGGTATCCATCGTTCCGAAGGTATAATTACTATCAAAGTATCCGAATGTTTGACCCTGCTGTGCTGCATACACAAAACTCTCTTGCACTACGCAGGGAATTCCTAGGATCGCCTCGGAAATCAAACGAATTCCTAAGGCTGACGGGGCATATCCGATCGATCTTGCAAAATTGAATAAACGAGCCTTATAGGATACATCAGCCTGCTGAAGGGTGCGCCAATCGGACTGACTTAAAATATCTTTAGTTGGATCAACGATGCTACCATTGATTAATAATTGCTCTGAGGGAGTACGTTGAATTCCGAATACGAACCCGTAAAAACTATCTAAATCATAAAAGCTAGATGACTGTAAAGTCTGAGATAGACGACTACGATTCAAACGCTTAAGTAGCTGGCCCACCCCAGCATCACCAAGGATGGTGCGCATAAATTTCACCAAATGACTGGTGGGCTGAAGATTATAGACTTGTGGAGGAAAATTAGAAAACTGCGATCCAGTTTGAATTACATTAACTAAAGGAGCAGTAACGGTATCTAGGTTAGCGGTAGCTACAGATCCACTCTGTGTTACAATCTGTTGTATCTCGCCGGGGCTAGTTGTAAGACTCATTTAGGCTCCATTTTGGAACGTGTTAGCTGCTCTCAAGATTAAATTAACTCCATTGAGCACAGGCAACGTATCGTCATTTAGTCTTATGTCCGTTGCTCGGCTAATAGACCCCACCGTCCCACTGTTGGTTGAGTAAGTTTCAACCAGTGCTCCCGCAGATGTAAATTCTTGAATTGCATAGTTTGACGCATCATCAGCCGATGTAGCAAATCGTACTGATTGAATACCAGGAACTGGACCCACCGCACTGAGAATGGCAGATGTAGAAACGATGCCATCAAAACCAATGGAGTTAAAAACTGCTTGGATAGCAGATTCTACCAATGATTGTACTGAAGAAATGGTACTCCCTGATCCCAGCACCACCACAAGATTGACAACAAAGTAAATTAGAATAGCTTGATGGACCCATACATCACTAGTGATCATGCGCCATCCCTGAAGAGCGGTTTCAATTTCACTGGGTAAAGCGTTATAGTCATAGCTCAAATTTATGAGTGAATTGGCTGGTGGGAGAGCGGGGGCAGAAACGGGGGATGTGGTAAATTCAATTCCAGAATAACTATGAGCGGTACCACCCTGAGCGGTTATATCGTTGACCAACCAATAATCTACGCCCAGATAATAAGTTTGGGCTCCCACATCGCTAGCTTGGCCCTGGTCGGTCGAAACAAGAATGCCACCAATTGTTTGGTAGCTGGAGCTAGTGACTGGCGTTCCACCCGAACTAGCGATAGAAATTTGAGAAGGTAATTCAGTGACCGGGGTAAATCCAAGAGGAATAAAGTAGTTGCCTGAAACAGGGTTACTTCCGTCCGGTCGCTTAAAATTCTGCACATAATACGGGCTAGTGGTTGAATTATTGAACGCTATATTTGTAGTGAATGGAATCGTTTGCGTAGCCTGCTGAATATCATTACCGGCTACATAAATGTCTACTTTGTTTATTACACCATTGGCTGGATCATTACGGCTACAAATGGGTGTGTAATCAAATTGAAATTCATAAATACCGTCTGGGAAATTTTTAGCATCAATTGAAGTTACAGTAGGAGCATATCCGCTTGTATTGGTAGATGGTTGAGCTTGCCCGTAGGAAGTAGGACCGACAGAGCCTCCCGATGTGTATGCAGAGGTAACATTAGCGGTGATCTGAAAATTGGTTGCATTGATAACGGTTACAGTCCAGTTACCATTTGCTTGGGTAGCTCCTTCTACTCCTGATATGGTTGCTTGTTCACCGGTTACTAACCCATGAGGAGAAGATGTGGTAACAGTGGATGGGTTAGATTGAGTTATATTAGAAATGGCAGCGCTGGATATTCCTTCATCATTCCACCCAGATGCCGTAGCAGGAACAATTGCCACTAATGTTTCAGATCCCGATACTGATCCTTCATAAATGTAGACCCATTGCGCACCGGCTCGTGCCACCCAGGTTAATTCGGCAGCACTACCGGCCGAAGCTATATCCACCGAAACGCTAGATGATGCAGAGCTTATTCCGGTTTCATTACCCCAAGCGATGCGATAATATCTCGTACCTGTATATGTTGCTGTTGCATTGGTCACCGAAGATACGGCAAAGTTATCCGGGGAGCTAGTGCTAGGTGCGCTCAATGCGTATGTATTTGGATTGATGGTATAGTTAACATTAGGCGTCAAAAGGTCCCCACCACTGATACTGGGACCAAACACATAATTTTGATCATAGATATATTTGGCGGATTGAACCTCTGATTGACCAGTCCCATTAATTACCTGTAATTGTTCATCCCATACTTTATAGGCACCTATCACGTTAGCCGCCGTGGTATTGGGGTTTTCTAGAGCCGTTCCCAAATACTGAGAAACTGTACCTGCTAAGTTACGGAATACGGTATTTTTGAATCTGTTAATTAGGGATTGGTCTGATTCAGCATCATTGCCTCCCGAAGTAGCGGAGGTATTAGTAACTGCTGTGATACCATTGAGAGGGGTAGTGATAGCATTGATTTGATTAGCCTCTACATTGCCCGTAGAGCCAGCTACAGTTGCCACCACTGGCACATCTACACTCACAGATCCCAGTGATAATGTCGAGGTAGTAATTACGGTGAATTTAACTACAGGGCTACTATTAGTAGAAACTGTTGTGCCAGCTTGAATAGAGATAGCTTGGGTTGCTGGTGATGGTGTCGTAAAAGTGACTACACCGCTAGCTCTAGTAGCTGGAAATCTGGTAAAGCCAAATTCATTTACGAAATCATCTAGTGATGTTCCTGTCAGAGAAGAAATATCATACTGATTGTTTATAAAGTATTGATTGACATACGCAGACGAAAGCTGAGAAGAAAATTGATCAATTACCTTACGTAACGGCGTACCAATACTGGTATCCAAATTAGGCTCTGTGACCAATAGCCCTTGTGTTATTTGAGAAGCAATATCGGAAGCTGATGGCATAGATTACCCAATCGTGGTAGCGTTGCTGTTAGTATTTGTTTTCACAGATAGAACCGCACCGCTGCTAGTTTGAACAGATACCGATGCTTGAATGGTGTCCCCATTTTGAGTTGCGTTGATAGAGTTGACACCAGAGATAATTTCATTGTCATTATATTGGTTGGCTAATCCTGCATTAGCTAGCGATTGCATTTTAGATTGTTGCACTGAAATGTAATTAGATACCAAACGATTCAATTCTGAGTTGACCAGGGTTGAAACATCTGATGTAGAAGCATATCCCACAAAATTATTTATGATGCTTCCCCACCCAGGATGAAAGGGATCAGATCCATAAGGCTCCATAACAGCACAACTAAGATCCTGTACCACCTTTTTATTCCCAGTGAGGGTGGCAAACCCACCCGATCCTAATACTAAATCACCATTTGAAATTTGCCATGTATCCATAACGCTCAGTTTATCCTAAATAATCGGTATACTCATAATTTCTAACTTACCATTCGTATAATTGGTGGAATTACCATTCAAAACCGAGATGGTTACTGTGTAGGTATGAGAACCGGGGGTAGTTGTTAGCTGTCCAAAATCGGCAATTGTGTCATAATCTCCCGCAAAAACACTTACTGCTTGTGGAGATATTTCTTTTCCATCTTCTAAAAAGACCGCATTATAGCTTACTGAGCCAGTAGTATTTGTGTTAACTAAACCTAAGCTGTAAGACCATCTAATATATGTATTGGTATCACAAGTGAGGGATAATGCGGTGACCCCTATCGGAGTAGCGGTTCCTGTTCCTGTGGAAGTATATCCTAATGGATATGTTCCCCTTAACTCATTCCAATCTCCAGTAAACTTTAAGAAGCCTAAATCTTGAAGGGCTAAAACCACCCCTATAATGTCAGATGCTTGAGGCTCTACTTGCACCATCCGAGCGCCAAATGTCCAGGTTCCTCGATCCTTATTTAAAGTCCAGGTTTCTCCAACCTGAGGATATGCTCCAGACCCTACATATGTCGATACACCCACTTGACGTAGCACTTTGAATTGATCGACTGTGACAGCAATTCCTTTTGGATCCGAATTGACATTGCCAGCCTGAGATTTGTCGATTCCCACAACATATGCCTGAACCGGGAAACCGGTCGTATTGATAAATTGTTGGGGGGTGCCGAGAGCTTTCATTACATCATTCCTCCATAGCCGCCCTTGACTACATCATATAGACCCGCACCCGCCTGTCCATATTTTGAAGGAGCCATAATGGTAACTTCAGTATTGAATCCGCCACCCTCTGTTAAATCAAAGGTATGGGTTACACTTTTGACATATGCTTGGAACCCGAAATCAACAGCACGCATAATCATCCCAGGGTATAGTTCAGGCATAAATGTAATAGGTACAGTAGCGCTAAACTGATTCGCCCAGTTCATTTGAAAAAGGTAGACCGCATACCAAAAAGTAGCTTCTGGGCTCACCAGTGTTTCCATTGGTTGGAAGTTAGGACGAATTCCGAATCTGTCTATAATTGATTGAGATAACTTAGATGTAGCTTGGTCGGCTGGGAGATTGAATAATTCTCCTAATAGTTCTACTTGCTCGACCGTAGCAATACCCATAGTGGTAGCTATGTTGAATGCTTGAATGGGACCACCGGGACTGGGACCCAAAATAGTTGGCGTAGATGTACCAGCCACAAATTGGTGGGTAACCAATGCAGCGTCGGACCAAGAAATGGCTAGATCCTCTAGTTCAATAGCTTGAACATCCATAACTGCTGCGGTTCCATAGATATTGAAATAGTCAGGGAACCAACACATCATGTCACCATTGGGTGCAGCACACCACGAACGCATAGCAGCTTTAATAATCATGTCAAAATATGGCAAAACTGGCTGATCATTCATAAGCGATCTAACACCAGAAAGTGTTTGTGAAAGAGGATCTGGTCCTTGACCAAACCAGTCCCAAATAGTAATTAGCTGGTTTCCACCACCATTATTTGCACCACTTACAATAGTGTTTTGAACACCTAAGGTAGATGAATAGCTAGCTGATCCATTGGTGGTATCACCTTGAGTATTTACTCTTCCAATGCCTACAAATTGATTACCACTCAAAGCTGCTGTAGTGATATTGCACCCAGCCGAGGGATCAGAAGCTTGAGCCATTTGACCATTACCAATGTACATAGCTACGTGACCGGGAGATGTGGAAGTACCTCCATCTCCCACACCTATATAGAATATGAGATCCCCGATTTGTATGTCTTTTGGAGGGATGCAGTTTGCTCCATTGTTGGTTGTTTGAGCGTATTGCATCTGAGAGTCCCCGGGTAATGTGACCCCAGCAACTTCCCATGCACATCCAACTAAAGCTGAGCAATCTACTCCAGTAGACTTAAGATTTTTTAAATTGGTATCCCATCCACTCGGACCTCCTCTGCCTGCGCCAAATACATATGGAGTTTTTTGATCCACAATTTTTACAGCAAAATTAGCAGCAGCAGCAGCAGGCCCACTAGCGGTCGCTACCTGTCCCCCAATGGCACTCCCTGTAGTGTAGGCTGTAGTAGCAGCCGCACTTCTTGTTGAATTCATTAATGCGAGTTGCTTACCATAATTAGATGTTGGACTACTAGGGTGCTTTATTCCGGTGGGAGAATAGTAACCAACAGTAGTTTGATTAGTGATGTTTTGATCCACCCACCCGATATTTACATCATCTCCCACCTTTAATTTCAATGCCGTCAAAACATTCTGGGATAAACAAATTCCAGCATTAGCAACACTCAATTCTTGTGTACTTTGAGGGGTACCATTGGAAAATCTATTACTAGTGGATGCAGGGCTCTCTACCGGTCCCCATCCTATGGGTTCTACTACCACCCCAGATCCAGTTTTTACATTTTCAACAAAGAGTTTTTGCTTTTTGAGAAAATTGATTGCATCTTCTTCAGTTACCTGTTTGTTGGGTGAGCCTGTTGGTCTTGTGAGATATCCCCACTGCATAGCACACCAGAAGTCGTTTACCGAGTCTGTAAATTTGAGAGAGCCGCTAGGAGCAATATTAGTAACCGTTCCTATACTGGTAGGCAATTCAGCACCAGGAACTAATTTAACTTGACCATTTAGCGCATTGCTACCTCCAATACTGCCCGCTCCTCCCAGCAAAGAGTAAGAGTTACCGTAGTCTCGATTCACCAGATTGTATTGACTTGTAATAGAATTAAGCCATGCTGGAGGTAAATTACCTATATGAATTCTCGACGGTTGATAACCAACCACATCAGTAAGGATGGTTTTAGCTAGTCCACTCAATCCGCTATCTGTTGAGTTTGTACTATATTGATAGCGACTCATTAGATTAAATGCCGCCATAGAGCCTGGATCCCAAAAATGATAAAGGGCTCTTTTGTTAGCGCAGTATCCACTGATGCCGATCGAACGAGGCCATGCAGTTAGAAGAGGCACCGAATTTAAATATCCGGTCATAACTACCAATTCATTAATCCTCTTCATATAGATCACAAAACGATCATTTGGGGTAAAGGCATGATCATATTTACGATTCTTATTCAGGAGATTGATCTGCATATGATGTAGACCATTCTCATTGATAGTGACTTGACCTGAAACTATATCGTCAGAAATATCGATGTTATGACCAGCCATGGTGGAATCAATGACCACCCGAATACCTGGATTGTAAACCATAATAGCCATTAAACACTCACCACCACACGAGGATTAGATGAAAGTGGAGGTGGTCCAGAATAGTAGGCATAAGGATCTGCACCCGGATAACTCACTGTTGTTACCGGTGTTGGATTGTATTTACTGTCTTCTACAGATCCGATAGACGCATTGACGTTCATATCAGATGGATAGAAATATAGAGATTGAGAATCAAAATTAGGGTCTGCACTGTTGGGACCTACAAAACTGGAAATAGTGACAGGCTTAGTCGAACTACCGTATTGCTGACCACCCCTAAAAGTGAGGTTCATAGCCCATGCCACATCTGTAGCTTTATAGTTTTTGTTTGGTCCATCCGTTAGAATACCCGTAAAATCGAATCCTCGGGGACCTTGGATACGCATATAAGGAGCAAATTCCCTATTTCTCCAGTCAGATGCGGTTTTCATATATCTGACCGCCCATAGAGTAAAATCTTCTTTTTCTTCAAAAGTGGAGAATAATAATTCTAAGCTAAATGTAGATTGAAAAACTTGGCGGGTATAGAACATATGAGAGGCATAGCCCTGCGTGGATGGTCCTCCTTGAGCAAAATCCTCATTACCTCTAATCTCCATACCATAAAGAATGCGTCCAATCTTAACTGAATAAGCCTCCCGATCGTATGAGAGGGTACCGTTCGGATTGCTTGATTGATAGCGCTTATTTACGGTATGGGGAAGAGGGGGTTTTACTACAGCCATAAATTATCCATGATTGTCGGGGGGTATTAGATTACTTACCATATCATCTTTTTGTGCTTGATTGAAAATAATAGCTAAGCCGAATTTGGTCATTCCAAAGCCAGTCCCAGCTAGCTCATGAATAATAGGAACCTCATCGCTGTTTGGTTCTGGTAATGAGATGGGACCATCACTTCCCCAATCATTAGGCATTTTTTTACTCCCTTATACCGATGTATAGCCTTTGTCACTCCAGATGGACAAGGAGTTTTGAACTGCCGGATCTCCTGTATTTAATCCTACTCCCGCCATTAAAGCCTTTAAGATTGGTCCATACCAATTAGTAGTTTGAGGAGGAGTAGTTGTGAAGATATCTACGTATGCCTGAAGACCCTGTTGCCAAGAAGTATAAGCCTGTACTCCTGAGCCGGGGGCGCCCGTAGCATAATTGACAGACCCTGGGAGTTGTAAACCACAGTTAAATGGATTGTATTTGGCGGTATTGCCCCAGTTACCACCTTCTTTTCCGTACCAATTATTAAGAGATGTAATATTGGCTGCTGTTTGAGGGGCGCCCAATGCCTTGAGTAAAGCTACTGACCAATCTTGATAATTAGCAATTGAGCCAGGATCCGATACCGTACCGGCATGACCTTGAGCACTTGACGCTGAAGTCGGTGGTGTACTATCTCCTTGCGATGAAAGTGTTTGCTCGCCCGGTAGACCAAATTGTTGATTGACCTGTCCAGCATTGATGGGCTTGGTTGAGGACTCAAAGACATTACCCATGTATCCAGTTTCCTTATATCCAAGTCCCGCCTTGAGTCTGGCGATATAAGCGTTTGATGCTGCTCTTACCAAATTTCCCCCGGTATTATCTGCATCAATCATCAATGTCAGATGCCAATCAGGAGCAAAATTTTCATTTTGAAAGTCGATAGCCATTCCGGATGCTGACCCATAGCTTTTAAGATATACCATGAAGTCATAATTACGCTGAGGGTAAAAAAATCTAACAGGTCCATGGGGGGCTTTAGCGTATGCCAAAGGAGATGCCTGATAATTAGCCAGATTCATCATGTCCTCTAAGAATTTGGCTTGTTCTTGCCATCCACCAGCACCGAAAGTACCAATAATATTCAGATCCCCTAATTCCACCCCGAATACCTGGACTACCATCCCTCCAATAGTAGGGGTTTCTGATGCTTTTACTCTATAGTCCAATGATATTTCAGTGGGATTGAGGCGAAAATGTACCCCATTGAGCACAGCGTTTTGGTAGCCGCTGAGATTGCGGCCAAGAAAGCTAGACCTCACGCCAGGGTTTGGACCCTTATTGACAAAATTATTGGTTTTGCCAAATGGTTGGGGGAGTCTAGGGTTAGCCACCATGGGCCGCCGTAGTAGACTGAGGCACCAGCGAATGAGTAGCCCCCGTTTCTCCCATAGATGCGTGTACGGTCTTAATGATTTTCTGGAAATATGGGCTCGGTTTTAGATTTAGGTTTACATTTACACTACCGGTTAGCTTCGGTACATTTACCTTAGAACCATTATTATATAGGGTAGACAAATTCTCCCAATTGCCTTTACCCATATTCATCTTGGCGGTGCCTGCGGCTGCTTGTTTCTGATAATTCTTATTACTCATAAGCTCATTAAAGGATACTGTCTTGGTTTTGCCATTTTCTTGTATTTGGAATTGATGACCCCATCCAGCATTATTATTTTGACTCTTATTTTGGAGTAACTGATCAATAATGCCAGAATTCTGTCCTGTATCGGCGATTTGTTTAGCATATTGAATACGAGTACCCGCTGTTCCTTCTGTACCATTTATTTGACCAATATTAATATGCTGGCTATTTAGATATGACTGAATCTTATGAAGTTCCGTACTACCACCCATAGACATATTGCCAAATCTCCCAATTGTAGGTTGCGTCTGAGATTGCATATAGCTATTTACTAAATTGGAAAGATGAGCAGTTACACCCTTGCTAAGATTTGTAGAATTGGCCTGACTTGATAGAGGAAGATTGCCGGACTGTTGCTGTAGCTGAGGTAAACGGGCAATCACTTGAATAGCTTGCTGGGGAGTTAAACCTTGACCAAAACCTTGTGCAAATGAGTTCAAGGCAGGCTTTAGTATCTGCATCAAATTCTGATTGGGATTATTTTTTAGTACATAAGAAGATGCAGCATTCCATTCAGAGGTATTCATATGAGAGAAATCATAACCGTTGGCCTTAGCCCATTTTTGAATCTCTGGCGTAATAGATCCTAAAGAAGTATTTTGATCAATCCTACTTTGGAGATTACCTAGAAGCATTCTATTAAATTGAGCAGGATCGGTCTGACCCATAGCTACAAATTGATCATATCCCATCTTATTTTTGGTCGCTGTTTGCAGAAGTGACGATGTGCCATAAAGAGCAGCTAGGTTGGTTTGTTTTATACCAAAGTCTTTACCAAGATACCCTTGAGCTTGGACAAACCCAGTAGCCGATTGAATAGCGCCACTTCCACCCCCCAAAACATGTTGAGCAGCGCCAAGATACTGATTAAATGCCTGATGCATTACTTGTGCGTTGACCCCGAATTGCTGGGCAACTTGGTTGACTTGGGTCAAAGCTTGGGTAAGTTGGCCAAAGTTGGTCGTACCACCTTGAATAGCTGTAGCCATGGTTTGTAAGGAGGAGGATACAGACATTCCTAAATCTTGATACTGTTTTACAATGGCCTGAAGCGCCGATCCTCTTTGAGATCCCCGTAAGCCTAAAGATGTAGTCCCCAAAAATGCTTGTTGAGCCTGTTGACCCGACATTACTCCAAGGTGATTCAAACCAAAGAGATGCTCTTGGAGTCGTTGACCAAATGCCGCAGCATTACTGCCACCCATAATGGATTGGTACTGGGCATTTTGCGCACGCTGATTTGTGGCAAACTGAATGCCCTTATGGATTAATTCCGCTCCCCCTGCCACAACACCCAGTGGTAATGCTGCTTCTGGTAGCAGTCCCATCAATTCTGCGGTAGTGGGCATAGTACCTTGGCTTGCGTTGCCTATAATATTTTTAAAAGCATTGGCTCGTTGAGAAGCAGCGATCATACTTGCGTGCTCTGAATTATTTTGGGGATCTAAGAGGGTATGAGCCCCATAAGATTGGCCTGGCGGAGGAGGTGAATGAAATTGGGTTTCTCCTGTATCCGCATTAACCACAGTATGTATTGAAGGTCCCCATTGTTGTTGAGAGATCCATTTAGAGACATGATGAGCGCCTCCAGTGACAGGAGGTACTCCACCCTCAGACATAAGCCTTGCTCTGGTATCTCGCAGGGCTCCTGTATTATCTTTAGATACCCAAGGAACGTATTGTTTACCGCTGCTGGCAGCATATTGGCCTGTTACTACCGGGCCAATCAAAGGTGGTCCCCCGGGTGAAGATGTTTGTTGATGAGGAGATGTATGTTGAAGGCCCAACATACTTGCAATTTCTTGCAAAGCTTGAGCCTGTCGGGTCATACTTACATCTAGACCTTGAATAGCCGATTCTAGACCACTAATAGCCGCTGGCATTGCCTGGGAAGAAGGAGACGTTACCCTACCATTATTAACATCGTAATATGAAGATGGAGGACCACCATATCGATAGGGCTGCTGAGATACCATCTAAATCCTATAATTGTAGAGTGCCTGATGTGTTATCTAAAAGAGCAGCAATTTTCATACGCTCATTTAACTCTGGAAATTGCAGATCCATTTCCATTTCTGGACTTTCAGAATATATTGTATCATTTTGCTCAATTTCGTCAAGACTCATAGGTTTAAATTCATCGGCACCGAAGATTTCTGGATATACCTTGGTGGCGAATTCAGCAGGAGAGGCAATAAACATAGCACGCTTGATTTCCTCTAGGTCCGAATATTGCTTTTCCAGGGTTTCAGCGAACATTATAATTTCGATAGCGGCTTTCTGAACCAAAGAAATAGATTTTCCTGTCAGGAGCCCTTGGCGGTCCGCTACCCGAATTTGTGTCAGGAGCCAGGGGTCAATCGTTGTGACCCCTACACTTTTCCCATTTCTTCTAGGATCTCCCCCACTCTTTTTTCAAGCTCTAGATATTTGGTATAAATAGCGTCAATGGTCCACTGGTAATAATTATCCTTGACATAATTAAAACGAGACTCAAGTGTGTCATCGCTTGGACCGAGGGGTAAAATAGGGGGTCTTCCATCAACAGATTCAAGACTCGCCGCTACTACAATAGTTGTATAAGCACGTACATCGGATATGGTTCCAGAATATGGCTTATGCAAAATACCTAAAGATAGGATCTCATCGGTATTGAGGGTATGGATGCGAAAAGTATGACCACTCCACCTAAAAGTGCCTGAGAGTCTCCCAAGGTTCAAAAGATTCGTAAAATCCTGTTTATAGGAATCGTCTATCTCAAGTACGTTATCTTCTTCAATAGGTTTTGGGGTTTCCTCTTCAGACTCCGAATTTCCTCCGACAAAAAAAGCGCCTTCACCAAACTGATCTATAATGTCTTGCTCAGACATAACTTGATTATAAATATCTTCTTCTTCAGCCAATTTACTTCCTTACGATGTAGGTTTACATCTATAGTAGCAAATTAGAAGAGATTGGCGCTCAAGCTGTTTGGAATTGCCGTGCCGCTATTGCTTCCACCACTGCTTAGGTAAGTCTTGTAAGCATAAACCAGGGTAAGGTTACGAGGGAAAGTGAGTGTTCCTATCTGGACTACCTCTCGGTCATCGATATCCGAAATGATACAGTTGTGATAGGTCCAGCCACGGTAGTAGTGTTGATTACCATTATTTGCACCTTGTGTACTTACACCAGCTGTATTATTAGCTCCGGTATATACGACACCAGTGTTGCCAGCTTCGGCCATTTCATTAGCACTCGTAGATCCTACGGTTAGCTGATTAGGGGGAGTAGCACCAATAGCAATAATGGTTGTGCAGCTAATAGGATTGGAGCTTTCGGCCATCTTATTGTAAACATCAATAATGTTGCTGGTTCCAGCCATACCAGATAGACCCCACCATACTGGATAATTCCAAAGCTCACGCATCACAAGCTGGATTGTACCTTCTTGACGTACTCTAGGGGTAGCAAATTCAAGGGGATAAGGAGCATCTAGGGGAGTAATAGCCTCATATGCACGAATCGGCTTTTGACCTGAATCGTGGATTTCGTCAAGGAAGGCTAGTGTAGTTCCGTTGTAGCGGAAGGTCGTAAAACCACTACCGACAATTCTTGTGCGGGTTTGCGGCATTAGAATCCCTCCTCTATACCAGAAGTAATCAGCGAGGGGATATCGCTATGATTACCGAAACTGATTTGAGATTTATTAGACAAATGACTGAAATTTAACATCGTTTTTGATCCAAAAGAAGTGATTGATCGTGGCATTATAAAATCACTTATCCTACGGTTGCCGAAGTAATGCCATTGTTATCAACACCAAAGTTAATATTGATGTAGTTAACCGGGTAGGCCGGGGTATAATTGAATGACACATTGATGACCAATGGTGTGCTGGTAGACTGAGTAACTGCTAGTGAGTCATACGAGATAATGACTCCATCGGCCACCAATTGTTCTAGTGTGGCCGTAATCAAGCTATTGATTGTAGCAACGGTGGTGATAGTAAATGCAGTACCAATAAAGCCAGATTGATTTATGGTAGCTTGCATCACATCCATCATTGCGTCAGCGCCACGAACCACAGAAATTTCACTTACATCCACATTTAAGGATGATCCAGCGGTGGTTACACCATGACGTACCCAGAAACCTCCACCTACAGCGGGCTCCAGTACAGCTACCCCAGCAGCAGAAAGTTGATTCTTATAACTGAGGGTCATAGTGTTCAAAACACTGGCTGGAATTCCACTAAATCCACCAATATGTTTGCGGGTCAATGGATCTTGAAACTTACCAGAAGCCAAAGTACCTGCGTAAGCCGCAGCCAGGTAATATCCACCTAGCGTAATAGTGGCTCCAGTAACGTTGTTGTACCACAACATCTGGCTAGGCCACGCTTCTACCACACGCTTGTAATCAATGGCGCTTGCCAAAACATCTGGTTCGGTGGTGGTAGTGGTTTCAAAACCAACTATACCCATAATGTAGTCACCAACAGCTTCTTGTGCCTGTAGGAAACTAGCTAGAGCCGTTCCAAGACTTTGGTTGTCAGCATCGACAACACCTACAGCAAGAGGCACGAGCAAATCTACCAATCCAACCGCTGCTAAATTATCATAGGCGGCAGTTAGTCCAGCTACAGTAGCTGTTCCGTTTGTGTCTGTGGTTGGGACCACAACGAGGGTAGTAGCACCATTGTAGAATGCAATCTGAGCAGCCAACGTAATTGGGGATGTAATATTTCCCGAAGTTGGATCAAAAGGAGCACCCCAATCATTTTGAACAGCAGTAAAATTAGTATACACACGAGGCATTGCATAGTTAGCGTCAGTGTACTGATATGTTACGTAAATGGTGGATCCAGCCGTCATAGATGTCAAAATTGGGGTAAGAGTTATCGTGTTTTGAGCGGCAGTAGCCCCATTATTCAGTACAAGCGAATAGTCCGTGTTCAAGGTATAGATGGTGCCAGTGGCACTTTTAACCACTACGGTATTCTCGTTTGGTCCCTGCTGATTCAAAGTGATGGTCCCGGTAGAGGGGACGACATAAGATTCAGTCGTAGTGAAATATCCTTGGGCAGGACCCACAATACCCACGACAGCGCCGGGTAGTCCTGCTACGGTTAGAAGCGAAGCCTGCGTCTGTGAAATATAAACGCCAGGGGCTTCGTAGGTGTTAATGTTAAAACTCATATTGGCACCCAACTAGAAGCTAAATCATCTTTCAAGCTTTAGTGGTTGTGGTTGCCGTATGGACATGATGTTAAGAGATATATCCAGACGATTCAGACCAGGAGTTATATGGAGATCCTGTAAGAGTCTCCTGATAATTTTCAGTCATATCGGATGCTTGAATCTGAACCTGATCCAAAGATACCAAAGTATTGTTATCTAGTGCGTAGAATTCAATATTGCCGACCTGAATGGCTAATGTCATTTCGTACATAAGGTCTTCGCTCCCCCATGGTGTACCGGGGGTAACACTGCTGGATCTTTCGGCAATGTCATCGAAATTGACATTCATAGCGATATAGGGGTTATTTTCAATATAGTATCGGTATGGATTTACGCTACTAATTTGATTGAATGCAAAAACTCGGACTAATTCGTCATGTAGACGAGCCCGCTCAAGATTGGTCAAAGCTATAGCTGTATAAGTAAACCATCCAGCACCACGCCAACAATACAGAGGCTTGAATGTATTGGGATTGGTACCCTCTGGTAGCATAGCAAAATATCCATCAATACCGGATCTAGTCAGGTAACCATCTATTTCAAAATCCATCCAAACAGCCGGATAATTTTGTTCGTGAATGGGGTACTCAATAGAAACATAAAGGTTCGCAAAATCTGTATAACCATCAGAGGTTATATAATTTGGGGTAAAAACTTGTTTGAGTGCTTGCTCACCTACCGTGAGTATTTCTTTAAGAAACATTATCGGCTCTTTGCTGATTGCTCCAAGTAGGACGATGTAAGAAATCGTACCCACTTTGAATGTTGAATGGTTGAATACCATAATCATAACAAGCTTGTACTAAGCTGTACTGTAAAAAGTTTCTAGGGGTTAGTCCAGGGAAATACCAGCGGATACCTATGTTACCCTTAGCTATAGCTCCAGGGGTTTTTCCAGGGGTCGTATAGGGTGCTCCCGCCTCACGTAGGGTGATACGTCCAGGGGCACCGGGGTAGGAGGCTGGTACCGACACCTGAACCTTTTTATCTCCAATTTGTCGAGTTACTTTTTTTCTTTGACCAATATAAGCTACCTTACGGAAAATTAGCACCTGAGTTTTACCAGACGCAGTGGTACGAGTTTTAGCCTTTGGATTTTTATTTCTCTCGGTTCCAGTTGGATCATCAATCCACATGGGAATTGTCTTTCCCTGGAGATTACGCATAAGGAATGGGCGTACCCCAGCATTCTGATACCAGACTTGAGGATCCATCCAACGAAGTCCGAAATAATTAGGACCAAAAATGGCGAAGATACGCTTAGCTGAAATACCACTTAGCTTTGGTGCGTGACGCTGAGCATAGAACTGAGCACGCACCCCTAATTGCTTAGCCTCTTCAAAACTCAAGTTGGGGATTTCCATATATAGTCTATCAGGGGATTTTTGGCTAGGAGGCATTCGAATCTCCCATCAAAGTTATATTTGCTGGCGCTGAAGCGTTCGTATTGCTAATAGCACTACCAATCTCCATGGAAATTTCGGCAGATCCAGCAGCCAATAGGGATGGACGATCAAGGAACGGTTGGGTAAAGTCGATAGGAACACGAGAATAGTATTGAGGAATACGCTGATGAATTTCAGCCAATGAAATTGGTAGCTGATAGATCACATGGCTTTCGTCTTCACGGGCCACTTCACGGTATGTATAAGAAACAGCATTCCATCCACCAGATGGTGTACCGAATCCGGTGATCAGGTGGACCGCATCAATAGCACTCTTTACCTGCCAACGAGTACCATCCCCCCTAATAATGTAGTCTTTGGGTTGTAAACGGAAATTCCCTGGGGTTTGTATGGTAGCCGTGTCAGTGTTGACGGTACCTTTAGCCTGTAATTCCAAAACGGGCTCTGCCCATTCCCATAAACTGGGTTGGGTTAAGATTGCCTTGTAGCCACCTTCAAAAGTGGTACCATAACAATCCCCACAATTGAAATAAGGTGATTGCTGAAAGGTATCGGCAATCAGGGGATCTACCTTATTAAAACAGGTTTGACAACGACCAACTAGACCCGCTTCATAATCCAAACGGGTCCACATAATCACAAAGATGGCATACTCACCGTAACGGTAGAAAGCCTGATTTACTCGGGTACGCTCATTTTGAATCTCCCAATTTTTAACATCAAGAACATAATAATTGTTATTGAGGTAACTTAGGAGAGATGCCCGAATCTGATTATTTTGTGTATCTAGAGAAGTTGCCGTATCTCCATCTAATACAGGATTACCTACGGAATCTCCCGAGGAGCCGGTATCAGTAGAAGTGATACTTTGATCACTCATTCAGACTCCTAACTCTGGGTTATTTCCGCCTGGAAAGTCCAGGTTTCTCCCACAACCTTTGTACCCAGAGCAATACCTTTATGGTTGAGATAAATCGGTGGGGTAGCTCCATTGGTTACCCCCCATTCATTCCACGCAAAATTGCCTTCTGAAGATGTAGCTTGACCCTGCCATATCATGGTTTCACCACTAGCCTGAGGATACCCATTAGACATGGTTAGATAAATGACATTTCCGGTGGTACCTACGGCTGCAAGTTGGGTATCGGTTGCTGCTACTGTAGGGACAGCACCATCCCCATCTCCAATAGCAATTTGAGCAGAAGATCCAAAAGGTACGACACTATTACCACCCTGATCTACGGTTTGTCCTAAAATGAGAGCTATGATTGATTGAATTCCTGAATTAAGCTCCATGGGTTTTATTCCATTCGTCTATAGAGTAGGTCTTACCCTCATGGGTTACCGTGTCATTGGTGTGATCTACCTCAATGATTTCTACTGGCTGCATTTTTAGTTCTTCAAAATGAGCGGGAGTTAGATCATTCGGGTGCATACCGTTGTGAAACATAGAGACGGTTTGAGTTTGCTCTGCGCTCCACTTTTTAAGGATGACTTTGGTTTGAAATTTGGCTGATTCACTCATAATTATCCAGTATACACGTATTGAACGATATTACCATTCTGACCATTAGCTGCCGTTACATTTGGATTATTGGCAGCCCCAGATCCTCCTTTTACCTGAAGTGTCAATGTATTAGGAATAGCGGATTCAGCTAGCAACGCAATAACCCCTCCTCCACCACCGGCTGCACCTAGCATTGCCTTTGTTAGGGAACTAGCTATAAATCCATTGCCTCCATTGGCGCTAATGGTACCGTTACCAGCTAATGAATTGGCAAATATTGCTACCACCCCACCACCTGCTCCACTAACTGCGGGCACAGGTTGGTTAGATACAGATGCTCCTGCTGCTCCTCCTGAAAGCGTACAATTATTAAGTAAGGATACACTGCCGTTTATTGGTACACCAGTGGTTAAGCCTCCGGATGCACACATTTCTTGAATATTGGAATTATAAGATTCCAAAACATTGAGTGCAGAAGTGCCATACGGAAATAGCATAGTTGATAATGCTGAAGTTGAAAATACAATAATTGGGCCTGGGACTGCACCATTTTGAAGCATATAAATGATATTGTTATATTCTGCGATCATACTCACATTAGGCAAAAGGTATGAGCCGATTTCTTCCGCCCCTGCACTACTAATAGTGTATATCCACATAGATGAACCAGTGAATATATATAGATTAGATCCTGAGCTATAAATGGCCGAACTACCAGAGGAGAATGTCTGGGGTACAGTAAAGACTACGCTATTTGTAGAAGGATCTATTATGTTTATAGTACTGTTATTATCCAATACAACAAAATAGTTTCCAACAGTAAGGAGTTGATCGCATATTATGTTGATTGTGTTAGATGAATTGGGGGAAGAAATTGGACTTATAGATAGATAACCTACTCCTGAGGAGGAGTAATTCATGGCAACATAAGATCCAGTTGTTGCAATGAAGTTATAATCATAAGATCCATAACTCTTTACGGTACCGGTGGATGGGGTTATAATCTGAAATTCCGCAGTGCTATTAAAAGTAACCCAGAGATTACCGTCTGATGTTACACATCCAAACTCTGGATGTATCCCAATATTAGGGCTCGATGTTATAGTATTAGTTGTTGTATCTATAATTTGAAGCAAACCATCCCCGCTTGAGGGACTAGATGTATTATACATAAGTACCATTAAGTAGCTGCCAGATACATAGGCAGCGGTCGAGGTATAGGAACTATTTAAAGTAATAGTGCCCGTAATTGTATTGGTGGACACATCAATGTATGCGACCCCATAGACTCCTAAGGCATAAAGAGTACCGCCGATATTATAAAGATATGAGGTACCTCCTGCCATAGTTATCGATGTAATAACAGAAGATGTAATAATATCCCAAGCAACTATATCAGTGCCGCTTACATAGTAAAGGGTGTTGCCGATGATGACCGATCTCAAAAGCGGTGGTGAAGATTGTACGTTAGATTGTGTGTTAAGTGTAGGAGCGGGCCACGCAGTCACAAGAGGGTTTTGGATATCAATCAAATAAGATTCATTTAAATTGCCTACTAATAGATTAGATCCCTGAATATACAATGTAGATATACCAATAGGCGCATAAATTTCTTTGACAATAACCCCGGATGTATTTATAACCAATATTACATTTGAATTACTCTCAGAACAGATATAAAAATATGTGCCATCGAAGGTAGCTTGTAAAACATCAAATGGTAAAGTGTAGGTATTAAAAGTATTATTAGCTATATCTATAATGGTAACGCTTGCAGAAGTGGTAGACCAATAAATTGCATATTCATTGAAAATAGCTGCTTCTGTATAATTTAGGTTCGTTACAATCTTATTCGTAACAATAAAGGAAGTAGCATCCATTTGTATAAAATAACCACTCTGCGTCGTGGCTATATAAATATCTGATCCCACAACCAAAAGGTCTAATGGTATAAAACCGTCTAGAATC
>Ga0207433_10004384_pt1 | contig 26041 bp, 47 predicted proteins | sample YelNatPaOPGAMG01_FD_187559 | JGI IMG/M metagenome (GOLD analysis project Ga0207433, IMG submission 187559) | Hot spring thermophilic microbial communities from Obsidian Pool, Yellowstone National Park, USA - OP-RAMG-01 (SPAdes) (version 3) | ecosystem: Environmental > Aquatic > Thermal springs... | reverse complement strand
TTGAAGCTGATTTTGTGGTTCGGGATGTTTCTCCCGAAGCAATCCGCAACAAACTGAAGCGGATTATAGTTAGGGAAGGATTCGAGCAGAGGAACTTCGAGATTGAGATACAGAGAATTAAAGAAAATATAAAGCAAATATCCTCTGAGGGCTAGATGGTATTATACACATAGCTCAGGGTTCTCATATCATTGGGGTATCTCTTCCAGAAGGTATCCAAGTCTCTTTGTGACCACGAGTACATGGTACTGATCTGGTTTAGCTTCCGAGCTGCATTTCTGATTTCCTGGACACAGAATTTAAATGCAACTGGGTTATTTGATGACCTTATCCACAAGGTCAGGTCGCTTGTAGGACAAGAGGGGTTCTGGTACTCTTTCGGTACCCCTTTCTCCAGTGCCTCTAAGTAACCAAACCCCGCTATTTCTTTCCACCATGCTAGGCAACTGTCATAGACAGCCCTAGCATATGAGTAGAGGTCATCAAGCTCGGATACCGTATATAATCTACCAACATTTTGAATAGCCTCATACTTTGCAAATGGAAGCTGTTTGCCCGGCACTTCTCGTTGCAGCCTTTCAGCTACAAGCTCAACATCGTTCCAGAATTCTGTCCAGTCAATTCCCGCTGGTGGGGAGACCACCGTTCCAAAGCCCAAAGGAGGTGCACTAGGTGTGGACTCAACCGTCGGCAAAGAAATGGCGGGGGGTGTTGCTGGTGATCTCCCCGTACTCCGGATGTATTCTAGGTTTTGTCTCATCTTAGTGACCGAATATGTTGTGCCCCCGGAGATAATAAGCAAAGCGCCAAGTATTGCTTCCCAGATACTACCCCCGCTCTGGATCACGGTAATAGCACCAATAGCCATGGTCGCTACCATGACCCAGAACTTGGTGCTGATCAGTGTATTGAGTATCTTGGCAATAACCTCGTCCAGTGCTTGCAGTGTCTTTTCCATTTCTCTCTCTTCAATAAATTATTATACCTGATTTAAGGGAATAATACCTCAAGTCACGATCCCTCACAAAAAACACGCTATCTGTTTGCGGTTCGATTAGAGCCACAGTACCGGATGTAAATACGATTATATTGTACGAGTGAGCCGATGACCAGTCGGCTACCCAACCAATCTGGATGCTGTAGAAGAAACTCAAATTAGCCTTCAGTGCCCAAGCATAATCATCACAGTCCCAGAAATCGGGGACATATTGCTTGAATCTCACCCAGTCGGTGCTGAGAATATCCAGTAGCCCCTTCTGGTCTGTGGTACGGTAGTACTCATCAACCGCAATTGTATACAGGTCACAAATCTTACTGATAGCTTTCTCAATCTGTTGTCCGCTTATGGTGTATGTAGCAATTTGCGGAATTGTTAGAGGGCCATAGCGCTGCTTGTATTGCATTAACTCCGCCATGGCGGTTTCATATCTCGATTTGTAGGACGACAGCGTTCCAAGAAACTCTTTCCAGTCTGCCATAGCCTCAATTCCATCATAACGCACATCGATAGTAAAGTCAACAAATCCTACAGTTAGTACAGCAGAAGTCTAGGTGGCATTGCCCATCAAAACATAAGCATCATCTATAATATTATGTCATCTGCGTCAACCGAAGGGGGTATCACCTAGCTTTGCACATCATATATCAGTCCACGCAAACGCCTTTGCGTCGAGTTAATTATCACCCGAAGCTAAAATTATTCTTTCCCCCGGTCCGCGTTTGCGTAAACTTAAATAGAGTGCGCTATCCTATCTAAAAATAAATAAAGAAGAATAGACATATAAAAAAGAATAGACACACGTATGTACTATCTATATTCACTCCACGCAAACGCCCATTTTGTTGCCGGGGGTATTGACAAACAGAAAGAAATGTGCTATAGTTAGACTAAACCTAGACTGTGAAGGGAAAATGCCGAAGATTAGAATAGACCCTGAGGAAAAGTACCCACGCCCCTATTGGCCAAAGGAGCTGAAGGATGAGGGGTTTGTTGGAGACTTAACCATTATTAATGATGCTATGACTGCAACCATTCTTCACCCTAAAGCTACACTAGAACAAGTTAAGCGGTCATTAGAACTTGTTCTACGAGATATTGACCTTAGAATAGAACGAGAGAAAAGTGGAAGCGAAAAAAGTCAGAGCTAACGCTCTCCGTACTTGCCAAGAGATTGTGTTGCAGGGTATTTGCCTAAGGATGGGGAAGAGTGAAAACCAAAGATCCCTGTGAGTGGTGCAAACACCACTTTTTCCTAAGTATTGCTTAAGGAAACCTAAATGCAAGCCTATGAGCAGTACATTAATACGCTCAAGAAATGGCTTTGGATTGAGGATGAACAAGGCATCGACATTATCATTGCAACTGCTGTGGCTGTGTTTCTTCCGGGTGACCCAATCTGGACTTTTGTCGTTGATCCACCAGGGGCACTAAAGACAGAGCTTTGTCGTTCTCTTGCCGGCCCAAGAATCTATAGCGTTGATAGCCTAACCCCAGAGTCGCTTATATCAGGACTGAAGACCGGTAAAAATGTTGACATACTCCCTGACCTTGATGGGAAGCTACTGGTGATTAAGGACTTCACCACTATCTTGAATAAACCTGAGAGAACACGAGACGAACTGTTTGGTCGTTTAAGAGCTGCTTACGATGGCTACCTAGAGCAGGCTTATGGCTCTGGGGTCAAAAGAAAGACTTTCAAAGCAAAGTTTGGTGTTCTGGCAGCCGTAACACCAGCAATTGATTCGTACGTTACTGTCCATGCTCTTCTAGGTGAGAGATTTATCCGTGTAAAAACACACTACAATAGAGAAAAAGCCGTGGAATTAGCCCTTGACCACACGGGTAAAGAAGAGAAAATGCGAGCTGAGATACGCAGGGCAGCGATAACACTCCTTACACAGTGCGAGCAGTTAGCTAGCCAAGTGGTGACGAATCCTCCTGATAAACAAAAAATCAGTGTTCTTGGTGATGTCGTCGCTGTGCTACGTACACCTGTAGCTAGAGATTTCAAACATGAAGTTGTAGCTATGCCCGAAGCCGAGGTCGGAACCAGATTGGGCAAACAGCTTTTTCGTTTAGGTCAAGCGCTTAATGTCTTTGGTCGCTATAACTATGAAACTTTAGTGAGATGTGGGAAAGATTGTATTGCTCCCGCAAGGCTTGCTATCTTGAATTTTCTTGGGGATTCAGAGCAAAAAACCACCGACATTGAAACTATAGGATTCACAAGACATATAATACGCAATGAACTTCAGAATCTACACCTTCTGGGTGTCTTAAATTATAGAGAGGATTCGGCAACACACAGTTATTATTACAAGATTGAGCCTAAATTCTTAGCCAAACTAAAGGAGGCTGAAATATTATGAACCAAGGGTCTACTTCTAGAACAAGCATTATTGCTAAATTGCAGTTTGGCAAAAGTACAGCCATTGATATTAGACTTAGGGACGGGACAATAGTTAGTCTTGATACACGATTAGAGCACATGGACACTGAGATTAAATTCAAAGTAACTTATCCGGATGGTATCGAGGAGAGAGTAAGTAGTAGCAAATTGTAATGAAAGAACGCAAACTAGCTATTCTAAAAGACCAGCAGGAAGATTTTATCCGAATATATTCTCCGTATTCTCCAGCGTTTGTCGAATACCTGAAGGCAAACGTTCCCGTGGTTGATAGAGAGCCTGTTTTTCGCGAGGTTGGGGGAAAGAAAAAGTTTGATTATTGGAAGGTTCATAGGATGTACCTCAATGACATCGTGAAATTGATAAATGACTGCTGGCCAGACCAAGAAATAGAATCAGATTTAGTCGAGGATTCTGATTGGATTGATGAGATGTTTAGGGTAATTCCCGACAACAAGGTTGATTTTGTTTACAGGGCACTTGCCCAGTGCCTGCATCCAGATGTCGGGGGAGACGAAGAGCTGATGAAAAGACTAAATATCGCTTATCAGAGGAGGAAAAGCGAATGAAAGATGAGAACACCGAGAAACTGCAAATAGCCGATGAACTGGAAATAATCAAGAAGAGTCTGAAGCCATTAGCCAAACCAAAGCTCAAGCCCATCGATAAGGTTGACCGTGCCCTAGTCATTTGCCTTGATGTTTCTGGCTCTATGGCAGGGCTGATGGATAATGGTGAGAGCAAGCTCCATGTCGCTTGGGAAGCCTTCAAGAGAGAACTCCAGCCACGTCTATCAGGATGGCATCTGGGCATACTGGCTTTCGGTGTCTCCGAAACAGGCGGAGTCCAATGGCAGTTGCCACCAACAAACCAAGCCGACTTAGGGTATCTTAAAGAGCCAGAAGCACAGGATGGGACTCCTCTTTTACCTGCTCTTCATCAGGCATGGAACTGGCTGAAGAAGCGAGCGCTCGGAGGTAGAATAATTGTTATCAGTGACGGTATGCCTACCGTCGGGGGTACACCCGACGAGATACTGGAAGAGGCTCCCAAACATGGGATACCTATTGATACCATTGGCGTCGGGAAAGGTAGTAGCTATTTTGACTACAGCCCTCAATTCCTCAGTAGGCTAGCTGAGGTTACAGGGGGATGTTTTACTGAGGTAAGTAATGTAGCCAATTTGATCGAGACCATAAGGGCACTCAGCCCTGTGGAGAGACCTATCCTCGGACAGCCAAAATAAAGACGCTGCCCGGGGGAAGGCAGCGCTCGGAAGGAGGTGATCAGATGAAGAGGAAATAGTAGTCCAATCAGCCTAATCTAATTCTACAAAAAAAGGAGGTGTAGTACAAATGTCCAAGCAAAGTTTCCCATTAAGCCCGGATGCCTTTGGCAACAAATGGCTGGGCAAAGTCACCAGATTTGAGGAGATGACTGCTGGTGATTTTGATGCTCTCCGTGGTGCATCACTATCGGAGAAGATAGGCGCTGATGCACCGATTATGTACCTTGAGACGGTTGATGTGCAGAATCCGGATCAGGGCAGAGCCAGTTTCTTTACCCTCGATACCAGACCGGTATCGAAATGGGCAAGGTTTATCACCAGCCTCAAAGAATGCGGTATTATCCTCAAAAGTTACGATGATCTGGTCGGCCGTATCCTCTACTTCGAGGAGAGGGAAGAGGATATGGGCAAGCGAGGCAAGCAGAGAATCTGGGAGGTTGTCGGCATCCCATCTCCCGATGAAATTGCTATAGCTGGGGAAAAGGTCAAGCCCTCAGCACCATCAACAGAGATAAGGTCTGATGATTATATCAAAGAACTTATCCTTGGTGTTGCTGATGGTCTGACCAGAAGCGAGCTGATAGCAGAACTAAAGGGAATGGGAGTCGACGAGCCAGAGGAGAGGATAAAGAACCTCTCCAACCAGCTTGTTGCCCAAGGCAAGCTTGCCTTCAGAAATGGCAAGTTCAGTGTTAAGTAGTAGTCTTCGGGTGGGGTGCTCTCACAGAGCGCCCCACCTGTAAGCAGGAGGTATTAAATGGAGATAAGCTATTCAAAAATTACAGCGTACTTGAGATGCCCAAGGCAATTTGAGCTCAAGTATGTGAAGAAAGTGGATTATCTCGTAAGCCCTTACCTCTATCTTGGGGGAAGTGTCCATGAAGCCATTGCATGGGCATACCGCCTCAAGATGGATGGGGAGACACCCAGTATCGATGGTTTGAGAAGCATATTTGGCCAGTACTGGGATAGTTATAAGTTCCTAGAGGATGAGGAAGAGCCAAGAGAGGTCAACTGGGGAGATGAAAACCCGAATGATCTCAGGGAAGCCGGACAGATGCTGGTTTCCCTCTACTGGCAAAAGATTGCCCCCTATGTCCAGCCGATTGACGTTGAGGTACCGTTTCGGCGTGACTTTGGTGGCATAACCCTAGTGGGTAAGATTGATCTCATTACTGGCACCGGCAAGCTTGTTGACCTTAAGACAAAGAAGCGAGCTTTCTCCGATGCGGAACTAGCTAGAGAATTACAGCCCAGCCTCTATGCTCTTGGTATGGGTGCACAGGGCGATATTGAGTTTGATTTCCACACTATGGTGAAGACAAAGAACCCGTATGTCGCCGTAGCCTCTACCCGGCGCACAAGCTCAGAGCTTAGCTGGATAGCTAGGGAGCTTTTACCTAGAGTAGCCAGAGCAATTGAGAGTGGAATCTTTCCCCCTAATCCAATCAACTTTTTATGCACCCCGGATTGTGATGTCTGGCACTGGTGCAAAGGAGGGTAGGATGAAGGATATTAGAACAATGACGAATAAAGAGCTTGAGAACATGTTAATCGACCTGTACGGTCGGCTTGAGCTCAGTAATGATGAGGTTGAGCTACTGTACGAACTAGAGGATGAATGGGAAAGGAGACAGAAAAATGTCCGAAACAAAAGAGCTGGTCGAGCAAACCAAACAGGATAAGAATCTAATCATCACCACCAGTAACATTATTCAGGCAGCCAAGGCTTATCAGGAGGCAGCTTCACTTCCTCCTGAAGCAATGACTTCAATCATCTCTGCGGTACAGGCTGCCTATGGTCTTGAGCAGCTAATCAAAAAGCAACGGCGTCTTCCTCCAGAGAAAAGAAAGGCTCTGGTCAGTGTTTCCCCTGGGAGGGTTATCACCGATACCAAGTTAAAGGAAATAGATGAGTTTGTAGCTGCCAACCGTATACCCTACAACTGTCTCTATGTCGCCAGAGATGGTAATATTGCCGTTAAGGCATCGGGATGGAGACTTCGAGCTCAAGCTGACTTGAGGTGCTTCAAGGGCTTCGAGGAGAAACCACTGGAGATGCTTACCCTAGACGATGGCAATATCGTCTTCCGCAAGGATGTAACCGCGGTTTTTTGGAACGGATCTCGTTACCCAGCAGTAGGCTTGGCCGACCTCAAAGAAGTGCAATCGAGGCGCACCATGACCGAAGCACCCCCATCATTTGTTGCCATGATCGCCGAGACCCGTGCCAAGACTCGTGCATTGAGAGATGCTATCGGTCTCCCATTTGAGATTGCCGAGGATGTTATCGAGGCAGCGGAGGCAGAATATCAACCCCCAGCACCAGCACCATCAGGTGAAATTACCTCGATAGCTGAGCTTCTAGCTAGAGCCCAGAAGGAATTCGGACTCAGGCGAAAGGACATCCTTAATATACTGGGGGTTAATTCTCTAGGAGAAATAACTGATTTACAAGCAAGCTGGGAGAAGATCAGTGCTATTAATAGACAGACGGGAGCCGGAGAAACTGAAGAAGATGCTGCTTGATCTAGGCGAAGAGAGCGAACTAGCATATGGTGATTATATGTGGTTTAGCGCCCAGGATTTGAGTGTAGTGGTCGAGAGGAAAGCCATCGGAGACCTACTCTCATCGCTAAGCAGTGGTCGTCTCTATTCCCAATTTCAGAACATCGCAACATTTGATATTCCTATTTTGTTGGTGGAGGGCATATACTCTCCAAGTGAAAATGGGTTTATTCGTCTTCCCTCTACAGAGCTAAGGTTTCGCTATGAGGCTGTAGAGAACCTGCTTCTTGACGCCCAGATGCGGGGTATTATTCTAGCCAGAACGCCGTCTCTTGAGGCATCAGCCAGACTAATCCGTGGTTACTACAAGTACCTCACCAGCAGCAACCACCGTTTCCAAGTCAGGAAACTTCGCTACTTCTCATACACCGGTAAGGTTACTCCGCAGATAAGACTAGTCTGTGCCCTTCCCGGTGTAGATTATGTCCTCGGTCAGAGGTTACTTGACTACTTCGGGACACCGATAGGAGTATTTACCGCAACGCCATCCGAACTGGCTGATGTTGAGGGAATTGGCAGGAAGAAAGCTGAGGTGATATATGAGTCACTACGCACAGGTGATAAACAGAAACCTCAACCGTCTGAGGAAACTGGAGAGATTGATAAACATAGCGCAGATGCCAGAGGTGGGGAATCTGATTAAACAATATGAGAGCACCTATGATGCCACTGCTAGGCTTATGGGACTGGCTCTGGAGAAGCAGGGCTATCTTCTCATGGTCTGGGACAATGGTGATATGGTTGCCTTTGCTCACCAGGGTAAGGAGAACACTGTCCCTGAAGGGTTTATCGTCTATACTGATGAGGAGATCAGGATTCTTAACGGTAAAATCAGCCCTCTGGTTCACGAGGCTAAGAAAATAGGAGCCACTGTAGTAAGGAGTTTAGATGGCTGAGCTTTATTATCAGGATACCTACATCAAACTTTACCATGGTGACTGTAGAAATATGCGTGAAGTAGGTGATGGCGAGGTGGATATGGTACTTACAGACCCACCTTGGATGGTGTCTAAAGAGATTAGAATACACCGGTCAATGAACCCCAAGAAGTATAAATATGTTGGCCGGGACATTTATCTTAACTTCGGCAAATGGGACTGGTTTGCCAGTGAGGATGAGTATTATGTTTTCACTCGTAGCTGGTTAGCTGAGGCAACAAGGTGTTTGAGGAATAAGGGGCATCTGATATCATTTTTTGACCAGCATAAGGTAGCGAGGCTGATAGAAATTGCTGAAGAGCTTGGCCTGATAATGAGACAGCATATTTATTGGCTTAAAACAAACCCAACACCTAGGGCTAGGAAAATTGACTTTATGATAGCCCTAGAACATGCCTGCTGGTTTACCAAGGGCACAAGATCAGGAGCAACCTTCAACTATCAGCTAGGACAGCAAGCTAATTATGTTGAAGCACCCATACCGGGACACACCACAAAACTGGATGGGAAAAGAGTTCATCCAACTCAGAAGCCTGTCAAGGTGTTGATGACTTGGATAAAGTATCTTACCAATGCTGGAGACCTAGTCCTTGACCCGATGTGTGGATCGGGTTCGACACTTTTAGCAGCCAAGTTACTGGAGAGGCGAGCAATAGGATATGAAATCGATGAGGGCTATTGTGAGGCTGCTGCCAATAGGTTGAGGCAATCTGTTATGGCACTAACTGAAGCCATTAAAGATGAGCAGAAGCCAAACGTGAAGAGCGAGCCAGGACAAACAAGTGAGAAACCAGACCCTCTGAGCGAGCCACCCTTCGGGAGTGAGAAACCACAACCAAGGAGCGAGCCATTCGCCAGGAGTGAGAAACTGTGTTTCTCGAGCGAGCCACGGTGTGTGAGTGAGAAACCAGTATTCGAGAGCGAGCCAGATGGCCCGAGTGAGAAACCAGCGTTCAGGAGCGAGCCATACGCAAAGAGTAGAGAAACCGTCAGGGTAGAGCGAAGCCAGTCGAGGTGAGTGGAAACCAGAGCCTCGGAGCGAATAGAATTTCAGAAAGGAGGTGAGAATAAAACCAGCAAAGCCAAAATAATGGGGTGGGAAACCAAACCATTAGAGCGAGCCAAGGATTGGGAGTGAGAAACCAGTGCATTGGAGCGAGCCACTGAAGTTGAGTGAGAAACCATTAGAAAAGAGCGAAAGGAGGATAAAATGGAAGAACTAAAACCAACAAAAAAATCACCATTAGCTACATTGACAAATGCTGAGCTAGCCATCGAGAAGATAATGGTGATGGCAAAGGTGAGACTAAAGCACCTAGAGCGTCATCGCACTACTTGCCCCGATACTAAGGAGTTGTTGCACCGTATTGAACCTATCGATAACTGGCTTGTCAGGCGCATGGAGAGCTATATTGAGGCCAACCCTGCCTACTGGTGGTTTTCTCATGTCAAGGGGGCAGGAAGAGAACTCATGTCCAAACTTATCGGTGAAATCGAGGGGTTTGGGCGATACTATGATGTCGGTGACCCTGAGATACCGCCGTATGTAAAGCGTGAACCTGAGGAGTATATCATTCTTGATGAGGATGGTAACGAAATAGTCAAAAAGGGTATCTGGGTTGAGGGAATAGAACGTCTTACTACTCCCTCAAAGCTTAGAGCATATGCAGGCAAGGCTCCAGGCCGCAAGCCACAGAAAGGGGCAAAGCTCACCTACAATGCGAGGCTTAAGATGTTGACACATCGCTTGGAGAAGAGCTTTATGCAAGCCAGAGGCTCATTCTATACTTTTTACGGTGGCTACAAGGATTATCTCGAAGACAGGGTAACAACCAAAGATGGGAAAAAGGTGATGCCGACGCCAAAGGCAAGGTACTGTCCCCAGTGTGACAAAGAGGTGGAGGTAAAGCGTGCTAGGTACTGTCCTGACTGCGGTGGTCAGCTCTCACAGAAGACAGAACCACCGGGTATTATCTACAAAGGTCATGTGCACCAGATGGCACAGCACAGGATGGGGCAGTTGTTCCTAGACTTACTCTGGCATGTCTGGAGAGAGAGCCTTGGGCTACCTGTTCGAGAACCGTATCCTGTAGAGAAGCAGGAGCACACTAGCATCATACGTCCCGAAGATATGATGGACAAATCCTGTGGTAAGAAAGATTGTCCGATATGCCATGGCAAGGACTTTGAAAGGAGGCAAAATGAAAGCTATTGAATACCGTTATGACCTCTTGAGAGCTATTGGAATAGGGGAGTGTAACAGATGTGGCTACAATGGCAAGCAATTATTCCTGATACGGGATAATAGTATCAGGAAAGATCTCAAGATTTGTTTGAAATGCTGGAACGAAATCAAGTTTGAGCAGCAGGAGGAGAATAATGAATAATTCAGAGCAACTGAGACAATTACAGAAGTGGGAGTTGAACTTGACATTGATAAACAATACTCCGCTAAATGGTGTGTTTTACATACTGACCAGTGATTGGTATTTATACTCCATAGATGCTGGCACCGGTAAGACTAATGGTGCATCTCTATTTTCGCCCCGGGATCTACGCAGATTTATAGACGACCACTGGGGTGAAATCGACCTAACCGCGAAGGCACTGCGGTTATACTTCACAGACATAATAAGGGGATTTGATCCAACTGCTAGAGTTGGCATGCCTGAAGATTGGGAGGATAGTGAAAATGAGAGAAGTTTATAAAGTTGTAGCAATTAAGGATAAGAAAAGGCTTTCTGCTATGGCTCATTTAGGGCTGCCAGATAAGCTGATTATTCGACACCCAGCTAAGAGGTGGGTTAAACCTAAAGTGGGAAAGATTTTCTGCTTTGACACTCTGCCTAATGCTCTTGCACTCACCACGAATGCTCTTGAGTTTGAAATTTGGAGGTGTAAGGCTAAGGGAATTAGAACAATCACTACATCCATAGAGTTATTTGACCTAACACACATAAGGAACTTTATGGATGTAGTTATTGAATTCTGGGCAGGAATCAAGTCTATTGAAGCTCTCTGCAGACTAGACCCTTTACTATCAGGTGTCCCAAAAGGGACACTTGTTGCTAGGACAATAAAATTAGAGCAGCGAGTGTATTCAACAGAGCAAAATTGAATGAGGAAGGTAAACCATTGACGGAATTCAAGAGGAGGACTAAATGATACCAGTCAAAGGGGAAGAGCCAGGTGCTTTTGTTCTGACCAGCAAAAAAGACGGACAAAAGTATGTGATGACTGAAACGACCCTCAGGCAAGTAGTTAAGGCGATTGGAGAGGAGAAGTTTGACAGCCTTTTTGCCTGCGAGTGGGTGGTCTTGAATGAAGAAGAGCGAAAGCTGACTGAGGAAATAAGACAAAAATATTTTGCATGAACCGTTCTGTAGGGAGGTGAACCATGACAGAATTCAAGTGGATAAGAACAGTGGGAACCTGCGATGTCTGTGGCACTTCTGATGAGTGTATAGTCTACACACCACGAAGCCGGATTATTGCCTTTACTTTAACCCTGATATCAGCAATATCGCCTAGACATCTTGGCTTTGTGATATGCCAGAGGTGTCTAAGTAGGAGCTTCAGGCTGCTGGAGAAGGAATAATGGACTTAGATAACAGACTACAGAGAGTTGTAAGTGAGCTACAAAGCATTTTGCAGGATTATCTAAGTCTGGTCTCCAGGAGACTGGCTGATCCTAAGGAGATATTGAGGATAATTCAGGGACTAAATACCAATCAATTGGGTGCCAGTGGGTTTGATCCCTATGCTGTACTGGGGGTAGACAAAAAGGCATCAGACGATGAAGTCAAGAGGGCATACCTAGACTTAATGACTAGGTTGCATCCCGACAAAACAGGTAGAAACACATCAGTACTGGCTGCTATAGTTAATCTAGCATATCAGCAAATACAGAAGGAAAGAGGTGTGACGAATGATGAAAGCAGAGGACATAGAACTACTACAGAAAATAGCTGAGTATGAGGAGCAGATTGACTGGTCTAAGCCCGGTGCTGAGCTGGGCTGGTCATGGCGTGATGTCAGGATATGGCCCAGTGCCCTCAACCGTCTTCTAATTGAAGGGTATCTCGACTGTCCATTTAAGTCTAACTCTTACACCGGCTACCGCCTTAGTGAAAAAGGATGGGCTTTACTCAGAGGTGAACTTACTGAGCCTGAGATAGTAGAGACCCACGAATTCTCTATCCCTGATGACCTATTCAACATAATAGAGGGATATGATGAGATAAAAGAGCTGGTAAAATCCTGTCTTAGAAACGAGAAGCCTGTTCACATACTCTTTACCGGTGTGCCTAGCTCCGCAAAGACGATGTTCTTAATGGAACTAGCCCGACTTGGTGCGCCGTACATACTGGGAAGCCAAGCAACAAAGGCAGGTATAGCAGACCTTCTATTTGAAGTCCAGCCCCACATAATCCTGGTTGATGAGATTGATAGATTGGGCACCAGGGACATTGCTATTCTACTATCTCTAATGGAGACAGGAATAATCAGTGAGACAAAGTACGGGAAGAAAAGGGAAGTTAAACTTAACACTAAGGTGTTTGCTGCATCGAACACCACCAATATGCCCAGAGAGCTGTTATCTCGTTTTCTGGTACTGTTTTTCCACGGCTACTCTGAAGATGAGTTCATAAGGGTAGCTACCAGTGTGCTGGTTAAGAAAGAGAACGTTGAGCCTGTTCTAGCATCCTATATAGCACACAGAATATGGCAGACTCAAAAAGGATCTGCAGATGTTAGAGAGGCAGTTAGAATTGCACGTTTGGCTGGGACACAAGCCGACGTGGACAGAATTCTTGGTGTAATGGCTAAGTATTCAAAATAAACTTGACTCTGAAGGGGGTGACCCAGTATACTAATGTTAGGGATTCCAATAGAACTGGAAGATTCCGCTCGTGAGCCAGCGGAAAATTCCAGAAAATTAGTGGAAAATTCCAGCTATGCATGAAATAACTTATAAGGAATGGATAACAATACTTCGGCGTGAGATACCACGAGATCCCCGAATATCAATCACCGAGGCTATAGACATTATGACCAAGCATCTAGATAACCCTCTGGAGCCCAAGTATGCCGACTATGGAACAAAATGGCGTTCTGCTGTTAAATTAAGTATTAGAGCGCTTAAATACTACATAAGAAGGCAAGAAGATGACCGATAATAATGACAAAGAATTACAGGGTGAAGTTATCCGTATTCTAGAAGACCAAGACCTAACTGATAGCGAGAAGATTAAGGCTCTTTATAACCTCGGTTACAACCGTAAGCAGCTCATCGAAGATTTTCATTTTTCAAAGACACTGGTATACGATGTCCTACCAGTGAAAAAGGAGTTACAGAAAGAGAAGGGATTTGAAGAAATACCGATGTCTATAAAATCGACAGAGGTAATTCCTCCCGAGGGCATTATCCAGCGTCTTTCTAATGGCAGTTCCGATTGGCAGTTGAGGCTTGAGGGCATGATGCTGCTCCGTGCAGCACAGAAAATGGTTCGTGAAGACTTAGCGATATATGATTCTCTAATTTCAGCGCAAGCTAAGGCGATTGAAGCCCAGCTAAAGATATTGAAAGAGGCAAAATCCGACAGTGAGGAGGTTGCCCTTAAAGCAGCAACATTTGTTGCAGAGCAGATCAAAGGTGAAATTGAAGAGAAGCTGGAAAGACAGAAACCGGATATTGCCTCTGTGCCCAACCCTCTAGAAGGGCTAATGGCACGCATGATGCAAACCGCAATGAGTAATTTGATGAAATTGTTTTTCCCTCAAGATGAGGGAATATCTAAAGTAGTAGAAAAAAGAAAGAGGGAGGAGTAACATGGTATTCTCATTAAGCCCCGAAGCCCTTGCTAAAGCCAAGGAGATAGGTAGTCGATTGTCAGTGGAAATAGAAAAGGACTCCTTAAAAGGCACCATGAAGGTGACCATTACGCCCAAAGATGATATGATTAAAGCGGAAGTGCCACGCATGCTGGACGGCATGGTTGACCAACTGTGTGACCAGTTCTATGCGTGGCTCGGTATCAAGGTCAAGGTAATCGAGTTTGAATAACTACATTGAGCTGATAAAAACTCTAACCTTGGTCACTGGGGCTAGGATGATGTATGAGGCTAGCAGACCCCAGAAACCTAGCTCCAGTAACCCAGAGCCATCTAATTCATCGCCTGACCCGCAGCCTGACCTTTGGTCTGGGTATCGACAGAAATACCGCCAGTGGTCTAGGAAGGCGGTGAGGAAATATGCCCAAGCACAGGAGAAAAGGTGGCGTGCTTGGGAAGAAGCTATGAGACAATAATGCCCATCAAAACAGAGCGAATTCTGTTCAAAGTAGGTGAGAATTCCTATGCAGTAACATTGCCCAAAGGATGGGTAATGTTTAATGGCCTCAGGTATGGTGACAGAGTAGAGATTATTGCAAACGATGATCTCATCATTCGAGCAGTGAAAGAGCCACCAAAGCCAGATAAGCAGATGTTATAACTTGTGTAATAACTTGACAACAAGCTAATAAGGGTATAATCTCAAATTAGTAGCTGGGGAGCTATCGGTGAAATTCGGCTCCCCAGCTTTATTTTCACCGGTGGCTCCCAAGCAAAAAGCTAGGGGCCACCCACCTTAGCAAGAATTGAATATTTTCAGAAAGGAGGGATGATATGGCCGCTACTATTGATGAAATGGTAAGGAAAGGGGTAAACAAACTACGCAACAAGGCGGATTCCATGATCAGGTCGTGGAATGCTGCCAAATCCCGAATGATTGCTGGTTATGATGCCACTCCATTTGGGCCAACTCGCAAGTCCAATTATCGGGCAGGGATACAGACTGCTGAATTCAGAGTTGACCCCGAAAAGTGGGCACGCAACTGGCCAGCAAAGATGAGTGAATGATGTCTATTGCCTCGGTGACTGAACTTGGCAAGATGTGCGTTGTCGTTGCTGGGGTGGCAGCAATGATGAATGACCTGTCCCATGCTGTTTACTATGCTGCCAATCCGCTTCCCGAAGATAAGGAAGCTGAGCTGGAGCATAAGTATGGCAGATGGGCGGTTAGCATAGCCAAGGCATCTTGCCCGTTCGGTGATATCGAGTGCATTGAAAGAGAAGCTAGAAGACTCTTAATATCAAGAGAAAGGAGGATAAAATGAGAGCACAGCAAATTTTCTCACCAGCACAGGTGTACAGCCCTGGCGCGGCACCAGCACAGCTTGATATCTCCAGCTTGCTCAATGCGATTCTGCCATTGATGATGATGGCAATGGTATTCGCTATGATGGTGCCGATGATGAAGGGGCTGACCAAAGGAATTAGTGCCTAGGAGGTAGCATATGAGAGCACAGCAACTAACTACGGGGTATTACACACCGGCCCAGACTACCGATATATCAACAATAATCAATCAACTTCTGCCCGTAATGATGCTGGCTATGGTGTTCGCCATGATGGTGCCCATGTTCAAGGGGCTAACTAGAGGAATTTCTGACTGAGGAGGTTGATAGCATGGCTACAATCACGGAGGTCAGGCGTAATTTAAGCCCCAGTGAGCTTGTGGCACAGCAAGCAACTGGCAGAGTAACGGGTTATCCAGTATTTGCGTGGGATCACAGGAACAACCAGTTTGGTGTCCTCAATCAGGGTTTCCTCGCAGAAGTGTGTGTTCTAGCCGAGAACTTTGCTGTAGTCGGTAGAGTTGCTGAAGATGAAAGCGTAACAGTAGCTGAGGGTTCTACTGTTGGCGATACCGCTACAGCATATATTGAGGTACCGGCTGGTGAGCTGTGGTTCCTGAGTAGGATTGCAGTTACTTGCCCGGAAGCTGGTACTGCAGGGACTGATGGTGGCTCATGCTCATATAATATTGCCATCTCAATCCCCGGTGTCCCTGAGTTCTCCTACTATTCCGAGAATCAGACCAATATGGGTGCGACCACAGATATAGATCTCTTTGATCCGGATGAACTGGGGACTAGGCTTAGACTGCCGGCTGGTAGCAAGATAACCCTAAATCTGCTGGTTACCGTCGACTTTGATGTCGACAAGGACTTCACCATAGCAGTCTACGGGACTAAAAACAGGCGGATAGTGTAATACCCTAAAAACAATCTATTGCGAGCAAGCTCACCGGGCTGTGGGCTTGCTCGCTTTGTTAATGAGGTATAGTGATGAAGCTGATTTACAGTGCAGCGAGCACTGAGGCATTATCATATTTTTCTCCTATAGAGGAGAGTCTGCCTGAGGGTACATTACTCTCGGCGGAGCTACACTTTGCTGGTGCTATTGGTAGTGATGTTACCGACTATATAAACCGAGAGTGCTCACGTGCAGGTGTTGTTCCCTGGCCCGGTATGAGCTACATAGCATCAGCATCTGGCGATGTGCTTTATCTACGATGGCAGAAAGGCATGGCATGGTGGGTGATGATACTGGGTATTGTCCTGAGCATAGTACTCCCACCACTGCTGGGCGCTGCCATATATGCCATACTGCCTGATTGGATGAAGGATCTGACCAACGCAATCATTGCGATTTCTGTTATGGGTGTTATGGCCTACTTTGTGAGTAAGATGAGCGGGGTATTCAAATGAATAACACACCACAGCAATTTCAACCACAGGTATTACAGGAGATAGTGGGCGTTGTGGTTGCCCTAGCTTTCATTGCTATGGTTATCCTTGATGTGGTAAAGAAATTCAAGGAAGTAACTCAGAAATGAAAGGGCAGAATATGACGTATGACATAATATCGGTACTAGCTCCCGTAGCTGGGAAAGTTATCGAGAAGCTTATGTCCGGTACGCCTACTAAAAATGATGAGGTTAGCTTTATTCTTCTGTATAGTATGGCTAGGGACATAAGTGAACTGAAGACAAAATTTGATAAGTTTGCCAATGACCTGACAGAGCTAAGGGTAGCCATTGCACGGATAAATGGTAAAATGCAGTAAAGGAGGTTGATATGCCGCTACTGGATTCAAAAACAGTAACCATAGCCACAGTACAGCAGCCGACGGCACAAGGTCAGATATCACGGGTCGAGTACTGGAATCCGAGTAATAATACTTGGGTAACCACGGCACCAACAGTGCAGTATGGTCAGGCTGTCGGCGTTCGGGCTTATGGGAAGAACATCGGAAGTACATCACAGTGGATGTACCTAGTATTAAATATTAAAAACCCATCAGGTACGGTTAAAGGTACCAAGCAATCGACCACCCTGATTGTTGACCCGAACGCAGAGATTTATACAGACCTGACTGTTGTATCGGATGCTGCTGGACAATGGACTGCGGATATTCAACTATGGTCGAGCTAGCTAGGTACTCAATAATTGGCGCAACGCCCGATGAGGTGGATAAGGCAGGTGGTAAAAATATAAAGCACCTTGTCCATTCCAATGTCGTGTTTGCAGACCTTGATGCTGATGCAGTGCGCAGACTCAAGGCAAAGGGGTATGTAGTGAGTAAAATTAAGAGCATACCTTCGATGGACAATGGTGATGTTAGTGTTGAGGGATACCGCATAACGGACATTATGCGGTTGCTGAATTTCCCCATCGGGCTTGATGGTGATAATGTCTGCGTTGCGGTAATAGACTCAGGCATCTCCAGACACAACTGGATCAACGGTAAGGTGATATATTCCGAGAATTTTACCACTGAGCCTGATGGTGACTTGTATAACCACGGTACTGCAGTGGCATCGATTATTACTGACTTGGCGCCGGGCAGTAGGCTGATTGACCTTAAGGCGATGACTCAAGACGGCAGTGCTACAGATGAGGCTGTTGCCCTAGCAATAGATAGGGCTATTGAGCTTCACAAGGGCGACTTTTATCCGGTTATTATAAACATCAGCCTCGGTGATCCGGATGACAATGACCCATATAATCCTGTTAGAATAGCGATTTACAGTGCCCTTGGCTTTAATATGTATGTTGTTGCTGCTGCAGGTAACCGTGGGCCATCCTTCGGGACGATAAACTTCCCAGCATCAATTCCCAGTGTGATATCGGTTGGTAGTCTATCCTACTTCCCCAATATGCAGTATCCTCTTCTGATTAGCGATTTCAGCTCAAGAGGCCCGGTTAATGGTACTGTAAAACCTGATGTCGTGATGCCCGGAGATAGAATTGTATGTGCCAGCAATAAGGGACAGGATGAGGTTGTTGTTAAGAGTGGTACCAGTTTCGCTGCCCCCGTTGTGTCCTCGATATTAGCTATGTACTGCGAGTCTGTTCTTAACAATTCAACGCCACTTTACCTGCCTGACGTGACGATAAGTAGGTTTCTGCCCGCTTGTTGTGTGAAGCCATCATTTGTCTCGAAAGGTAAGGATAACACGTATGGTTACGGTATAATTGAAGGTGGTATGTTTAACAGTGCACTACACAGACCGATAAGAGTTGCCGAGTACTCGACTATGGTATATCCTGTGTTTACGGTAGGGTTAATGGCATCTGCGCTGTCAGATATTATAGGGGACATATATGAATGACGAAGAGAAGCTTAACATCGGCAACATGATGAGTATGATGATGGGAATAGTGATGATGAGTTTGATGGCATCAATTCTGCCATCAATTCTGAGTAGGATTACTGGCGGACAGAAGGGTAATTTGTCTGTTTCGAGTATAGAGCTCACCTAGGAGGTTAATATGTATTATCGCCCTTTTGAAGTAATCCAAGTACCATGCAATACAATTACGAAGAGACAGAATGAGTACCTTGGCACACAGATAAATATGCTGTGGAAAGGCTCTGCGGAGACGCTTACCATCTATGCCGTTGTTACCCAACAAACTTGGTACAGCCAGTTTGATGAGATTGGCTCTACAAAGCGTTGGATGACCATTACATTACCAGAATCGCCAAATTCATTTACACCCATAGGCTTCAAGTCATATCTACCGCTGTCAGAATGTGAACCAAAGTCTGGTTACGGTATTAAGTGGAATCTCGATAAATATGGGGAGTATGGTGCTCTTAATGTGCTGACGGTGATATCGTCAGCAGCTAGTCTTCAGGTTTCCAGTATAGAACTAACCTAGGAGGATATTATGGCTACATTATTAGATTCAAAGACAGTAACTATAGCCAATGTAACTCAGGTAACCCAGCCTCCGGGCAAGCCAACACTGCAGTCACCGAGTAATGGTGCAACCAATGTGCCGATTTCAGTTACCCTCACTTGGAGCAGTGTTGCCGGGGCAGAGGTATACCGTGTTGTGGTGACAATATCAGTTGATGCGGTGGTTGTTGATATGAATGTGGCACAGCCGACGATTACCCTATCAAATCTTCAACCCAATATCACCTACAAGTGGCGGGTTAAGGCTATAAACCAGTACGGTGAGAGTGATTGGAGTGATACTTGGGAGTTTACTACATCAGCCCAAGCAGCACCTGACTACGCAGCATTATTCTCCATGATGGGGCTTGTGATGGTTATGGGGATAGTATCATCGATGATGCCAAAGGAGCAATAGTGGACGATATAGTTAGCTTCGATATTACACCGATGCTGTTCGGTACCATGGCACTGGTCATGCTACCTGCAATTGCCAGTGCAACATCAAGTATTCAGGCGCAGTCATATACAGGCAGGGTTACCTCTAAAACACTCACTGCCACCGGGGAGCTGCACTGGCTGGATATAATCCATGACGAAGAGCCGTATATCCCGTGGGTTTGTGCCTATTTTGTGAATATGGGCCCGGGTACCGTCGATATAGCCATCAATTATCCTGCAGACAGATTTACATTGAGGAAGAATGAGACCATTACAATATACAGGTACCTAGCCAGAGAGAAGATTGCGATTATATTCTACATATGCACATCAGGTGATATGGCTACTGTAAGAGTAACAGGAGAATACTAATGATTATCGGCACGATACCATCAATTGAGATACCGACTATACCCGGGGTAGAGGCACCGCCAACCTCTACTAGGTTTGTTAATAGGACTGATTTAACCGTTAGAAGTGGCGCCAGCTACGAGATACTTAACGATACCGGTAGAGGTGTGCTTGATGAGTTGATGATCAGGTCACCTAGTAGGTTTTTTAGCATCAGCATTGTCGTTGACACAGTTAATGAGTTTGCTTCTACATACGAGGATTTAACCAGCATAGGACAGAACAGCCCATCGATAAGTGCATTCACTGAGCTTGATATGGATGGTAGTGAGACTGGGTTCTATGTGGTCTCCATAAGGTCAATTCCATATTTTGCTGGTATTAGAGCTATTATGTATAATGACGATAGTCTTGATATTACATACTCCAATATATTCGCCAAGTATAGGATCATAATGACTAGTTAACAGGAGGTTAAGATGATAGACAAGGAGAAGCTGAATGACCTGCTATTGAGGCTTGGTAGTGATGTCAGCAGCCTGCTGATAAATGCCCGCAACATAGGCAACGACTATAACCAGCTTGTGATGATGCTTAATCCTAAAGGTGCCCATAAGGAGCCTATGTCAATATATGACAGGGTGCTTTTGGAGCACTTTGATAGGGATGGCAATCTGATTGGTATGAGGGACAGTGGCTGGAGTCCGAACGGCATAACAAATGTTGGGTTTGCTGAGGTTGCCGGCTTGCTGCTTACCGATGTTGGGGGTACACCGTTTGACTATATTGCCATAGGTGAGGGCACTACTGCCTTTGACCCGACACAGACTGCTCTAGTAAGTGAAGTTATACGGAAGTCAGGGACAGGTACTAGGGTGACGGGTGTGGTTACCAATGATACAGCCCAGCTAGTGACTACATTCTCATCTGCCGATGGTCTATCAGGGTCTGATGCAATTACCGAGTCCGGTGTATTTAATGCATCGTCCGGTGGTACAATGTTGTGCAGGCAGGTGTTTGATGTCCTTAATATCAACTGGGATGCTGGTGATAGTCTGCAGGTCACTTGGAGAATTAGAATACAGCAGGGTAGCTAATACCGATGCCTATCGACAGAATCGATGGCGAGATAATATTCGATATAGATTACAACGCCGTCGAGCAAGCGTTGAGATATACTGGTTGGATTACCGGATGGAATGTAACCGGTAACTCAACCACATTATCGGTTGATGTTTCTGTAGGCAGCGGTAGATCAGGGGGCACATTTGTCTCAACATCAGCATCAACAAACCTAGCCCTGTCTGAAGCTCATCCGACAAACCCACGCAAAGACCTTGTTATCTGGGATTCATCGGCGGGTAGTCTTGCGGTTGTTACCGGTACTGCACAGGCAGTTTCTCCAGGCGGTGAGACAGACCCACGTAAGATGGTGTCTCCAGCACCGCCAGATATAACAGATCCCAATGATATCATCATAGCTGTTGTCTATGTGCCTGCAGGAGCTACAAAAGGTACAGACTGTACTATTATAGATAAGCGAGTAGCGATAGTTGATTTAATCAGCCACAGTGAGGCAGTTACAGGTGTACATGGTGTTGGCACCTCAGAGGTAGAGAGTAAGTCAGGAGCCCAGTCTAAAGTTGATACTCATGCTTCAGCTACCACAGGTATTCATGGGGTAACTGGCAATGTTGTCGGTACTAGTGACACCCAAACTCTATCAAATAAGACTCTCCAGTCTCCTACAATTCAAGGTGGTTCTATAACAGCCAATGTTACAGTATCGGATGGGGTTACAATAGATGGTGTCGATATATCAGCTCACAATTCTGCTACCACTGGTGTACATGGTGCTGGCTCAAACTATCTTGCTCTTGCGCCAGCGGCTTCTCACCTAGTCCGCTCGTTTACTAAAGGTTGGACTTCAGGAAAGCTTCTCAAGGGGGCTGGAGTCAATACTGACCCAACTGAGATAGACAAATCTGCTTTTGGGTATCTCGGTTCTGATGAGCTGTTTATAAAAGAGTTATTCCCAGCCAGAATGGCAAGGCTAATTTACAAACTGTGGACAGACAAGAATGGCTTTACTGAAAGAAACACAGGAGGGAATAATTATGCAGGTATTGACGCCCTCGTACAATCAACGGGAGCCACCATTAACAATATCGCAGCAATAGGCTCGCCTGGTATATATGTAGGCTCCAGCGCACTTAATAGTGTCATTATGGGGGCAGCATTCTGCTTTAGTTCAACTGTTGACTCGAATACTGTATATCTAGGCTTCTTTACTGAAAACCCAGCTTCAGCATATCCTACTGAAACTAATCCTCATATGGGGTTTAAGGTAGTTAATGGCAGAATCTGGACTATCTGCAAAGGGACAGCAGCTCAGACTACACGAGATACAGGACTGAATATGACGCAGTATGCCAATAAGTGGTTTACTATCCTATATACAGGGGGCACTATAAAATTAGTCATTGATGCAGTTGACTACACTCCAAGTTCGCCATCTATTCCATCTGAAACTGCTTTATATTGGTGGTCTTATATTCAAACGCTGACAAGTGCTGATAGAGCTATTTCACTTGCGTCGCTAAATCTACTGAGAGGGTATTCAGCATGATAGTAAAGTGGATTGGAGAACACAATTATGCCTTGACCACGCAGTACCTGGAGCAAATCGGAGTAAAAGGAGCTACCATCGTCCAGGGCTACATAGGCGAGGATAACGGGAGACCATACAAAGGAGTTATTATCGAAGTTGATGGGTCTCTGACTGAGCAGCAGCTACAGCAAATAGATGCTGTGTTGCCTTATTGTAGACGAGAGGGACAAGTTGTTAGGGATTTAGCAAAAGAAATCGATGACCTTAAAGCCAGAATAGAGAAGATAGAGAAGTTTATTAAATTATCGTAGGTGAAAAACTATACTGGAACGGCTCATCTTGGGTGAAGGTATGGTAATATGATTCTAGGTAGAGCATCGCTAGGTAGAACAGCGCTTGGTAAATTAGAAGCTGGTGTCCTTCAGATGATAGACATCCTTGATTACATAGGTATCTATGATACTGCAAGTAAAGCACCATCAAGTTTTATACTCGACTCAATATCAATGGTTGATGAATACTCCAGATACTGGGAATCTTACCGTCTATTATCTGAGGTGTTAGGACTGATTGACACCAGATTAAGCTATGCAACTGTCTGTATGAGGGACGGCATATCGCTTTACGACGGTAGATTAAGCGGTGTATCTAGTGTGTTAACCGATAATATTTCACTGATTGATTTTCGGTCTAGTTATAGCTCAAAACCAATCTCCGAGATGTTGGAGCTGGTTGACTCCAGATACAGTAATATAACCAGCTATATTACAGATAATATTGCTCTTTATGATAGCAGATTAAACAGCATATCGAGTGTATTAGCCGATAATGTCTCACTGGCTGACTCACAGTTTAGTTACAGCTCAAAACAGATTCCTGATAGTATCGGGCTATACGATGAATATTCGAGGATATGGTCTGCATGCTATACATTATCAGAGGTAATTGCACTTGCTGATTTAACATACAGGGATACGCAATTCTATCTCCACGATATGGTAGGGCTTGCTGACCTCATATATTCGCTATCATCTAGGATGCTCTTTGACCAAGTGGGTTTATATGATGAGTACACCAAGTCATGGTCTATATACCGTGAGTATGATGAGGTATCCGGGCTATGTGATCTAGTTGTTAAGGATACAATGCTGCAGGCACATGAGCTATTGGGATTATATGACCAAATATCGAGCAGTATTGATATGTTCCTCTTTGACTATGTCGGGACATATGATATGCTGACCAGAGGTTTATCGAAGTACACCTACGACAATATAGGTCTTGTAGATGCCTATAGTAGGATTTGGTCAGCCTTGGTGCCCAGATTTGAAAGCGTAGGTCTGGTTGATAGGCTAATGAGAAGCCCATCAAAAGTTGTACTAGATAGACTGGGTCTGCAGGATAGATGTATTAAGCATATCACCGAGATTATTTATGACCTGATAGGGGTTTGTGACATTATTGGTTATGAGCACAGGCTTGTCCCGATAGTAGATTTGAGGAATAGAATAGATAAGTTGATTCAACTGCTTGACATAGGTGGGCTATGATTGAAATCAACACACTGCTTAGGAGAATATCTAGGCTGACAAGTGACCTAGAATCATACTGTGCCTTGACTAGGCGTACGGTCAGCGAGCTATCGGATTCCTTCTCAGCCCATGTTGAGGCTACTACAGATGTTCATGGTGTTGGTACAGGAGCAGTAGTCGGGACTACATTAACTCAAACTCTGTCGAATAAAACGCTAGTATCACCAGTAATTCAAGGTGGCTCTGTTACAGCTAATGTCAGTGTTTCGGATGGTGTGACTATTGATGGAATAGATATATCGGCTCATAACTCTGCAAATACAGGTGTACATGGGGCAGGTACATACTATCTTGCCTTATTCGGTGCACCCAGTACTTTGGTCACTAAATTTACTCCCAAGACTGTTGCTACTGAATTGTGGCGTAGAGATAACTGCTGTAGTAGCTCATTTGAAGCTATCATAAGCGGTACACCTACAGCTACAAGTGTCACATATACGAATGATGTTAGGGAAAATAGCTTGCCTGATACTATAAATTATCCTCAATGGGGAAAGGTCATTCTCCATAATGTGACCCGAGGTAATTCAAGGAAAATAACAGGAGTTGATACCTCCACCAACACCATAACTACCGAATATTCTGCTGACAACTGGGCTAATGGCGATACTATCACTATAGGTTCGCAGACCTGCATTCAGACAGGAGGATATACATATAGTCGCTTTTTTGATGTTGACGTCTCAGCTGAGGTGCCTGCAACAGCAAAAGTTATCCTAGTATTTATCCTCATTCGTGACCTTAGTGGCACTACTGTTACTGGTCAGAATTCATTTGGAATACAGCCTTTTGAGGCTCGTTCTGCCGCTAAAACCACTACAATCTTTGCTTGTTGTGGCTATGAGGCTTCTACAATATCTGCAATAGTACCTATGAATAACCAAAAAATTTGCGTACACCTCGGAGCTGCTGGCGACATTTGTTCTGCAGGTGCTGTAGCCCTGATAAGATTACAAGGTTATTGGGAATAATGTTTGGAATTATTTGTATAATATGATAGCCATGTCAGTAATAGGTGAATTCGGCTACATATACTGGAATGTGCCTAGGAGTATATATTACAGACCTGGCGAGGAGATACAGGCTACCCTATATATCGGTAACTCAACGGGGTCAAGAAGACGGTACATGATAAGGACTAGGCTTATCAGTGGCAACCGAATACTAAACGAGGACTATATCAAGGTTAACGATAGTGTTTTCTTTGACCTAGATCCCTACGAGTATACCGAGGTAAGCGGTGTGCTTACCGCTGAGGCATCGAATACAGTGATTTTGGCTGAGCTGATAGACTATGAGACAGGAAGAGTTACAGGCTCGGTATATACCTCACTTACACCGCCACTTGCATTACAAGCACCTCAACCGGGTGTTACTCCTGCACCCAGTACTGATATAATGAGTAGTGTGACGGTGATGATTGTGCTGATGATGTTGGCAGGGTTTACCGGTAGTATTGGAGGTTATAGTGCCTAAAGGTACTTTTTACTCGGTAGAAAAGGCAAGGATATCGGCAGCAGTATCACCGGTACAACAGGTGTCTGTTGTTGGTGAACCGGTGAGGGTTAATATTAACTCCGTGCTTATCCCCGAAGGCATACAAGTTAATGTCACCGCATGGAGTGCGGGGACAATACCGATTTCAATAAACGTTGCTGACATAGAGGGTGCAATACCCATATCTATTAGGGCTGAGGACATAGAAGGGATTATCCCTATTTCAATAAATGCTGACAATATAGAGGGTAGTATCCCTATATCCATCAAC
>Ga0207433_10004383_pt1 | contig 26041 bp, 21 predicted proteins | sample YelNatPaOPGAMG01_FD_187559 | JGI IMG/M metagenome (GOLD analysis project Ga0207433, IMG submission 187559) | Hot spring thermophilic microbial communities from Obsidian Pool, Yellowstone National Park, USA - OP-RAMG-01 (SPAdes) (version 3) | ecosystem: Environmental > Aquatic > Thermal springs... | reverse complement strand
CCCGCCGTAATGACACCTGCAATCCCGCTCAGCGCTCCCGTGATTGCATATACGGCTAATTTCACACGCTGCACATCGACTCCTGAAAATCGAGTTGCAGCCTCATTTCCGCCGATTGCCAATATTTTTCGCCCCAGCGCCGATTGTGACATTACCAGCGCTCCCGCAACTGCGATTGCAATAGCCAGCAGGACCGGGGCGGAGGTGGAGTTAGTCGCTTCCTGCAGCCACCCTGCTTTATCCGGCAGAGCTATCGATGATATGCCTGTCCCCGCGATTACATAAGCGAGCCCCCGCGCGGCTGCCATCGTGCTCAGAGTTACAACCACCGGCTGCAGCTTCAAATATGCCACCGCGTATCCGTTGAACGCTCCGAACGCCGTTCCCGCCCCAATCGCCAGCAGCGCAGCCAGCGCCAGTCCCGAGCCTGTCCGCGAGAGTATCACTCCCAGCAGCACCGTCGAAAACCCCAATACCGATCCGACCGAAATGTCGATCCCGCCGCTGCCGATAATGAGCGTCAACCCGACCGCGAGTATCGCGTAAGGTGCATACTGCCTCGCGTCATCCAATAGCCCCTGCAATTCCATGAAATTCGGCGCCTTGAGCGCGAAATAGATGAACAGCCCCGCAAACAGCACGATTACTGGCAATTCTCTCACGCCAACCAGCTTTTCGATCAAACTCCGCCTGCGTTTCATTTCCGCCTCAACCTGTCCACCAGGACCGCGAGCAGAATTGCCGCGCCGATAACGGCTTGGGTCCACTTCGGATCCAGGCCGATAAGGATCGCTCCGTTTCTCAGCACCGTGCTGATCCCGACTCCGATCAGCGTCCCGAACACGGTTCCTTCGCCGCCCATAATGCTCGTTCCGCCGATCACCACGGCCGCAATCGCCGCAAGCTCATATCCTACAACATCGTTTGCTTGAAAAGTGCTGTTGATTCCCATCGTCACGAGCCCCGCGAGCGCCGCCAGGAGCCCGCTAAGCACATATATTCCCATCTTCACCGCGCCCGGTTTTATTCCCGCGAGCCTCGCGGCTTCCTCATTCCCGCCGATAGCGTATACATATCTCCCCGCGCGCACATACTTCATCGCGAACATCCCCGCCGCGAATACCATCAGCGCGATGCCGAGGGGAGTAAATCCGCGCCCGAGGAATGCGAGCTCATTGTGCTGGAGTATGACACATTGGCCGCCGTTGCTGTAAAGGGTGGCGCCTGCCTGTAGGACATACAGCATACCGAGCGTGGCGATAATAGGGGGCATTCGTCCGATTGTAATTAAAGTTCCATTCAGTAAGCCGCAAGCCGCGCCGGTCGCGAGCGCCGCGATGCATCCCAGCGCCACATGCCCATTCGCGATCATCTCGCCGCCCACCAGCGCGGAGAGCGCCAGCACCGCCGCTACCGAAAGGTCTATCCCGCTCGTAATTATGACCGCGGTCATCCCTACCGATATAATGCCGATAGCGGCTGCGTCTGTACCCATTGTTCGGAGATTGCTCGCGCTTGCAAATGAATGCTTGGTCAGCGCCAGTGCCGTACATAATGCAACGAGGAAGAGGAATGTGGGGAGTTCTTTTGGTATTCTTTTGTGTGGCTTAGTCATTATTAGAATCCGACAACAAGCTGACCTATTATACCATAGAGCTTCAACCATGAATACTGACCAGATAATAAACAAAATACATGCCGGCGCTCTTCTGTTCTTTATTCTTCTTTTAACCCTGAGCTCCCCCTGTACAGCCGCATCCTACCGGCCATACGTCGGTTTCCTGCCATTCGAATCTACGTTACATAGCAGGCACATCCCAGCAACAGCCATCCCCTGCATCATAAGCTGGCAGCTCTACTTCATACCGGGAATTGACCAGGTCGAGATGCTGAGAAACATCTCGTGCTTCGATATCGATCTGTTAAAACGACCGAAAGATCCATCCGATACTGCCGCCTACTCTCAGTTAACTCAATCGCTGGGACTGGATTACCTGATTACCGGATCTATCGATGATATCTCGCAATCCCGCGTGCGCTTCCGCGTATACATCTATTCAGCCCCAGGCGTCAGCCTTCCGCACCGGTCGACGTTTAGCGCGAGTTGCGATATCTCTGATCTAAATCACACCGCCGCCGGAATTGCATGGGGTATTGCCGAATCGATCGGAGTGCCCGTCGACCCGGCGATTGTGTTCGATAAGGAAAAGATCGATCCGCGAGCGTTGCCTGAGTTCGAATCCGCCATGCAATTGCTGTTCAGCACGGAAAGAGATATCTCGGATCATTACAGAGCCCTGAGGATCTTCAATAATAATTCCGTGATCAGAAATACAAGCCATCTCGCGCGGACTCTTATCGCGGTCTATGGATTCCGGTTCGGTAACCGGATGGGTCGTATGTCCGAAGCGATTTCCAGGACACCGGGCAATCTGTTCATCATTCGCCAGATCACTCTCGATTACCTCGATTTCGACGAAATAGATCGCGCAAGGCCATATCTTTCCATGTGGCTGAAGATCGATCCCACATCTCCTCAAGCCCGGATCGCTTCCGGCGAAAAATCCGTCGCTTCGCCTTCGCACGCCTGGCGAAGCGACCTGGCGATAGCTGAAGCTTATGCGATCCATCGTGATATAGCCGTAGCCCTTCGCCGATTCTCCGCAATCGAAAAACAGCATCCCAATAGCGCCTATGTCCATCTTGCAATAGGCCAGGCAATTGCTCGCCGCGACCGCTGGCCGGAGGCTGTGGAGCAGTTCGAGAAGGCGCTCCGCATTAACCCTGATTCATATCGCATTCACTTGCGGCTTGTGGATGCGTATCGCAGGGCGGGAGAGGAGGACAAAGCGGAGAAAGCTCTTTATGAGGTGCTGAAGAAATGGCCGAACCGGACCGAAGCCCACTACATCGCGGCGAGGATGTATATGGCCAAGGGTAATCTTGGAATGGCCGTAAAAGAAAACCGTATCATAGCCAAGCTCGATCCTAGAAGCGAGATCGATCACAGGCTCATCGCCCACGATTATATGCACAACGGAAAAATGGTAGAAGCCATTAGAGAATTGGCTAAAGCTGACCCAACCATCCGCACCACGATGATAATAACCTGCCTGGTCCTTACCGGCGTCTTCCTGATAGCAATAATCGCAGCCGCTCTCATCATCAGAGTTATGCTGGCCCCGGACGGCAAGGGCCATAAATCCAAAGCTGTCGGCTAATCTAAATATAATTATTAATGCTTCCCTTTCATGATTGAGGAGCGGTGCAATCAGATCCGGCTGCAGGGCATTGCCGAGCGTTGTATAAAGATCATCCCACCGTGCTGCTGGAGATAATCGATCTCCAGCCGGTTTCCTTCGAATATGGGCCGAAGATGCCGGAGCCGATGACCAGCGGGCAGACGAGGTCGTAATAACCTCCTACTCTTTGCGCAGTCATTTGATCGTAGGGCTGCTCCTGCCCGGCTGTAGCGCGATGCCAGCAGGCATATCACTATTCCAAGCAAGTGTCGTGCTTTCACTAAACTCCCCCAAAGCCCAATTGATCGTCCAAAACCCCACAACCAGAATAGCAAATAACCCCATCCAATGAAACACATAAATTAAAAGAGGCTGGAAGCAGCCTTCCAACCTCTCAACTTTATTCTATGGACTTTTGACTTTCGACTCAATGATAATACCTGAACCGCGCGTCTCCCGGCAAAGACTCCAAATCTATCTGCCTCAGCGCCAGCACGCCGCCTGCGCTCAGCAGGAATCCACGCTCCTGCGAAGCCGATTCCGGATCGAGCACGAGTTTCGTCCGGAATACAACATCCTCCACAGCCAGAGTTAAAATCTGCCTTAACTGATAGCTATCCAGCGCGGCGATGGCTTCTCGCGCATCGTCCGCCATATCGCCTTGCGGATCCATATCCAGCGCGCGCGTAAATGCCGCCATCGCCTGCGATATCTCGCCTTTTTGCTGGAGCAGCACTGCCTTCTTGAAATGATGCGCCGGATCGCTCGGAGCTAATCTGATCAATTCGTTCGTAACCCGCAGCGATTCATCGATCTTTCCCTGCTGCAGATACGCGATCCCTAAAATATCGCGAGCAAATAGGTTTCTGGGGAAGCGTTTAAGCATCCGCCTGCCTCTCGCAATGGCTTCGTCGTAATGCCCCAGCTCGACCAAAACCTGCAACAGCTGCTCGAGGGTGCTTGAATCCGTCGGGTCCAGATCGACTGCCTTTTTCATCGCCTCAATAGCTGGTCCCATTTTATTCTGAGCCCGGTAGAGGTTAGCAAGCTGAATACTGCACTTCGGCTCCTGCGGGCATATCGCTATTGCTTCCTTGATCTGTGCGATCGCCTCGTCATACTGCCCGCGCTCCGCCAGCGAATTTGCTCGCCGCATAAGCCCAGCAATCTTTGCCGTGCCGTATTTTCCCTTACCGGATTGTGTTGTACTACTAGTTTCGCTCATTCGTTATACCATATCAGGAAGTTCGCCATCCTCCCCGCCCTTCCTGCAATATAAAATCTCCGACTCCAGGACACTATTGACTTTCAGGTAATGTAGTGACAACCTGGCAGAAGGCTTCGTGCTTGATCCGACCCGCCAGTATGTCACATCATTATGCGAAACTCATTAGGACTGAAACCTAACAGGCATCCCTGTCCTGGCTGATTCGTAAACCGCTAAAATAACTTCGACCGCTTTCCGAGCCTCTTCACCATTGACCATCGGCTCCCGATCTTCCATAATTGCGCGGCACATATCCTGGATCTGAATCTGATGACCATCGGTCGATATCGCCGTAGGATCAGCCGCCGAAGAACCTATCTTCACTTCCTCTTCGGTTTTTTCCTCCTGCTCATCGCCCGGAACCTGCCATTTGACTATCTTCTCGCCGTCCACCACGATCGTACCGGTTTCTCCGTGTAGTTCCATCCGGTGATCCATGCCGACGATTGATGTTGTTCCCTGAAGTACCCCGAACGCTCCGTTGGCAAACTGAATTACTGCGCAAGCGGTATCTTCGACTTCGATTTTTCTTACAAGGTGATCCGCTTTAGCATAGAGCGTATCGATCGGCCCCATGATCCACCTCAGCAGATCGATCATATGCACGCCCTGGTTCATCAGCGCGCCGCCGCCGTCGAGCTCCCACGTTCCCCGCCAATCGCCGCTGTTGTAATATTCCTGCGAGCGGAAATACTTGAGGTAAGCGTCGCCCTGTACCATCTTTCCGAGTTTGCCATCTTCCACGGCTTTCTTCACCTTATGCCATACCGGTGAGGTGCGCCGCTGGAAAATCACCCCGAGCTTCACGTTCGCGTCCCTGCATGCCTTTATCATCGCGTCGATCTTCGGCAGTGTAATATCTATCGGTTTCTCGCTCAGCACATGCACGCCGGCTTTCGCCGCATCGATAGCCATCTGTCCATGCAGACCGCTCGGGGTGCAGATGCTCACCACATCCACATCACCGCTCGCCAGCATCTCTTTATAATCTGTATATATCTTTGGGTTACCAAACTCGCTCGAAAGCTTTTTCGCTTTATCTTCTATAACGTCGCATACGGCCACGAGTTCTGCTTCCGCTGTGCTTGTTATCCCACGAGCATGCCACGGCCCAATCACTCCGCACCCGATAATGCCGAACCTTACCTTGTCCAAAACGTCCCCCCGCTAAACGATTATTGCGGATGACCTTATTATACTCATCCAACCATTTTCTTATACGGCATGCTCGCTTTTCCTGCGTTCCTGTGAAAAACTAGTATAATCACCTGAATTTGTACAAAGCCAGCGGGCCTTATCCCATCGTGTGGCAGCAACGATAGGGCAAGACCCGCTGGCTCTGGCGGCAGCCCCTCGGGGCCACCGCCCGCCGTGAACGGGAGGGTTCGTGGCGATCGAGTTGGGACGGGAGGGTCTGGTGTTATTCCAGCGAGCTGATGCTGGTCACACGATCTAAGCAAACGTCCTCGATATCTCCGATTAAATAAGCTCCATATAATGGGACAAACTGGACATCCTGGACGTGCAGGTTTTTTGTTATCTCGTCTCCGTGACGATTGCGGAATGTTACAGCGCAGTGCCTTCCAAGGTACCGCTTCGCTTCAGGTATCTGCATTTCTATCGGCCTCCTCCAGTGCTACCATACATCCTTGACTGAGAGCCGACGAAGACCCCGTCTTTCCGGCTGATGGGTCTTAGCCAATACTCCCATAAATCGCGCCCCATTTTCGGGAGGCGCCGGGCCACCGGAGGAATTGCCGCTGGTCAGAGTCCGCGATGCGCGGGCCTATCGGAGTCACCGTGAGGATCCTCGCACGTTACCCGCAGCCTCTGATCAATGACAACTTCATACTTCGGCAGCCCGGCACATCTGTGTCGCCTCAGTCGAACCGGGCGCTCAAATTGTAACATTGTAGTTATGCCGCGCATATACAACCTAAAGCGCTGTATACATTACCTGTTTTCTCAATACCGTTCTTTGCCCGCATAAGATAATAAGCGCTAACAAGAGGGTATACAATCTCCTGATAACTACCGTATCACTTATTGAGTTTCGCATAATGATGTGACGTACTGGCGGGTCGAATCGAGCACGAAGCCTTCTGCCAGGTTGTCACTACATTATCTGAAAGTCAATAATGAGTTTCGCATAATGATGTGACGTACTGGCGGGTCGGATCGAGCACGAAGCCTTCTGCCAGGTTGTCACTACATTACTTGAAACTCAATAAATGCAGTCGGCTCCCTTCTTTATGGCTGGAGCGGGGGGCTTACAACGAACAAAGGAGGCCGCGAACATGGGACTAAATGGATCCAAAATGCTCATGCTGCTCACGATTGCAGCCGCTGTTGTAACTGCGACTTTACTTGCGGCGATTGCTCAGACGCCCGCGACACGCACATTTCCCAAAAAGCCGAACCTGGCAATTGTGGCGCGCGATCTGACAAGGGTCAATACTGAGATCGACCGCACCTTCACGCAGACACTTAGCAAGGCTGCCACTATCCCTAAGGACCAATCTCACCGGCTCGAAAGAATAAGGACTCTCGGCAAGCTCCTGCTTTACGATCGGACTCTCTCGGTCGAGCGTAATACTGCCTGCGTCTCCTGCCACATGCCCGAGACAGGTTTCACAGGTCCTATCTCCGAACTGAACAAAACCACTGTCTCCTATCCGGGTTCGGTCCGCAACGCCGACGCTAATCCCGCGATTTCACGCTACAGCGGCCGCAAGCCGATGAGCTACAGCTACGCGTCTTATTCGCCGGTGCTCCATTATAACCGGACCCAGAAAGATTTCTATGGTGGAAACTTCTGGGATATGCGCGCTAGCGGTTGGAAGCTTCAAAACCCCGCATCCGAGCAGGCGCAGGGACCTTTTACAGATCCCGATGAGCAGGGACTCCTCGAAGAAGCATGTGTGGTCTACCTTGTATCAAAGAGCCCTTATCGTGCTTTCTTCGAGGAGGTATGGGGACAGGATTCATTCAACATCAACTGGCCTGCCGATATCGAGCAGCTAACCAGGGTCCCAGGACCTCCGCCCACCAATAACCCTCACCCGGTCAAGCTCAGCCCACAGGACCGCACCAGGGTCAGCGCCATATACGATCAGATAGCTATGTCGATAGCGGCTAACGAAGCAGGTCCTGATGTCAGTCCATTCTCCTCCAAATTCGATTACGCTCTTGCGCATCCCAAGCAAAAGGTGCTGACCAAGGACGAATTGGCAGGCTGGCAGCTTTACAGGACCAAGGGTAAGTGCAATATGTGCCATGTCGATGGAACATCGATGATCAAAGGGCAGATCACTCCGGCTAAAGCTACCGACCAGGCGCCTCTATTCACCGACTTCACTTCAGCCAACATAGGTGTTCCTAAAAACCTGTCAATACCCTTGCTTTACGAGACCACACCGGATAGATACGGCTATGTCGCAAATCCGAAGGGTTTAAGGTATGTAGACACCGGAGTAGCTGATTTTCTCGATGGTAAAAAGGGCAAGAACCCGAGCGCGGAATGGGCGACGCATGCCGCAAACTTCGTAGGCAAGTTCCAAACTCCCACGCTGCGCAACGTAGATCTGCGACCTTATCCGGGTTTTGTAAAAGCTTACAGCCATAACGGTTACTTCAAGAGCCTCAAGGAAATTGTCCATTTCTACAACACCCGAGACAAATTCCCGCATTGCGCACCGGGCTCTCCGGGAGAAAAAGTGACCTGCTGGCCTCCGCCTGAGGTAAAACAAAACCTGAACATGCAGATTGGTAACCTTGGTTTGACCGATAGAGAAGAAAACCAGATCGTAGCCTTCCTCAAAACCCTTTCCGATGGCTACGTCCCCCCGAAGCTCAAATAATTATAAGCAAAAGCATTGTCGGGGTGTTTCGGGTTAATTCTGAAACACCCTGATTTTATCTCCCCCCTTTTCACTCCTCCGCACTTGATAAAATCCTAAGTCGAAAATCTAAAATCGAAATATCAAACCGAAGGAAGCTCAGTTTCTCAGGCATAAGCAGTAAATAGAATATCGACTCTTTCTATTTGTCAAGGGAGACAAAAATGAGTAAACTAGCTATAAACGGCGGTGAAAAGACACGTACAGCCCCTTTTCCGGGCTGGCCAATTTGGGACAATAACGACGCTCAGTGCGTTTATGATGTAGTTAACACCGGTCAATGGTGGAGTGTGGGGGGGACGAAAGTTAAAGAATTTGCGGAGAAATTTGCCGCATATCAGGATTGCAAGCATGGAGTTTGTGTTCCTAACGGAACCATAGCCCTGGTCGTTGCGTTGCAGGCTGTGGGTGTTGGAGCCGGCGATGAAGTAATTGTGACACCTTACACGTTCATTGCATCCGCAAGCTCAATCGTGCAGGCCAACGCAATACCGGTCTTTGTCGATATCGACCCCGATACGCTGAATATCGACCCCGGCGCAATCGAAGCTGCAATTACCGACAAGACCAAGGCGATTATGGCTGTCCATATTGGCGGAATGCCGTGCGATATGGACAGAATTATGCAAATCGCCCGCAAGCATGATCTGAGGGTGATCGAGGACTGCGCGCAGGCTCACGGCGCTTGCTGGAACGGTAAGAAGGTGGGCTCGTTTGGTGATGTGGGAACATTCAGCTTCCAGGCATCGAAGAATCTCACTGCCGGAGAAGGCGGCATTGTCGTTACGAATGACGATGAAGTCGGCGATATGGCGTGGTCTATTCACAATGTCGGCAGAATCAAGGGCGGGGCGTGGTATGATCACCCGATTCTTGGCTGCAACTATCGCATGACCGAGTTCCAGGGTGCGATTCTCCTGAACCAGCTCAAGAAACTCGATTCCGAAACCGCGCGCCGCAACGAAAATGCGCTCTACCTTGCAGAAAGGCTTTCAAAGATCGACGGTATCAAGCCACAGTTCCGCGATAAGCGCGTCACTACCCACGCCTACCATCTCTTCATCTATCGCTACCTTGCGGAGGAGAAGACCGGCGTGCCACGCGCGAAGTTCATCGAGGCGGTCAATGCTGAGGGGATTCAGGCTGTTGTCGGTTATCTCCCGCTCTATCGCTCCGGCGCTTTCGAGCTTGATTCTGATTCTTGCCCCGCCGCATGCCGGTTCTATGGCAAGAAGGTAGATTATGCGAATCTCCATCTTCCAAACGTGGAGAAGATATGCGATAACGAAGCGGTTTGGATGAGTCAGAGCACCTTCCTCGCTGAGCGTAAAGACATGGATGACATCGCCAACGCCATCGAAAAGGTAATGGCTAACATAGACGAACTCCGCGGTTAATACGATGTAGGCGACATGATTGAGAAAAATCTACCCGTGATTGGGAGAGATTCTCTGATCGTGAGAGATTTAAGCTGATCGGGAGGGATTTGCAATCCCTCCCGAAAGTATAAAAGGGATTTATAATCCCCCGCGCCACGCCGAGCCATAAAACCATCGACACCAGGACAACAAATCATGAAGTTAGATTTCTTCGATTGCAACGCACAGATCGGGCGATATGGAGTCCCGCAGCCCGAGGCATACTTCACCCCACAGGAGCTTTTGGAAAAACTGCAGCCCTTGGGTATCAGCAGAGCGCTCGTATATCATTCGTATTCAAAGGAACTTCACCCTGTCGAGGGTAACCCGAAGGTGGTAGAAGAGACAAAGGGGCTTCCCCTGACGGCTGCCTGGGCTGCACTTCCGCCCGCCACCCGCGAGCTTCCCGCACCGGAGGATTTCATCGCGCAGATGAAAGCGCAGGGGGTAGGGGCGGTGCGTTTATTCCCGGCCACTCATTCCTACTGCATCCGTGATTGGTGTGTCGGTGAGCTTTTCGATGCGCTCGAAGTACATCGAGTTCCCATCTTCATCGATGCCGCGCAGACTAATTACGATCATATCGCCTCCGCGCTGGAATCACATCCCAGGCTTCGGCTGATTATCCTGCGCCCATCCTACCGCTGCGATCGCTTCGTTTATCCGTTGATGGAGAAATATGAGCACCTTTGCCTGGAGACATCGAACTACGTGGGAAACGGTGGCATTGAGAGCATTTGCTCCCGGTTTGGTTCCTCGCGCCTGATCTTCGGAACCGGACTTCCATTCTTTGACCCAGGTTTCGCCGTATCGCACATAACCTACGCCCAAATTGATGACGCCGACAAACAAGCCATAGCCGCCGGCAACCTGGAAAAACTCTTAACCTGGGCAGGAGAGTAGTTTTGCAAGAGAAGGGAGTTAATCGCGAAAGCACGAAAGGGCGGAAAGGGATTTGATGAGTTTCATATGATGATGTGACGTACTGGCGGGTCGGATCGAGCACGAAGCCTTCTGCCAGGTTGTCACTACATTACTTGAAACTCAGTAAATACAAAATCAAAAATGTCTATCTCTCTCCGCAGCACAAAGCGAGCTGAAAAAGGCCCGCTCGATAGCTTTGCTGGTAGGTGCGCTGCCGGTCTCGATGCGCTCTACCGCACCGCTCGCGCGTCTTCTCGCGCTGAACCCAAAATTCTCTACACCGAATCGATCCGCTATATTATTCGAATGCTGGCTGTCCTGATCTCAGCTCAGCGCATAAATGAGAATAAATCGTCCACGGAAATGCTCCACCAGGCTCTGCACGCAATAAATAACGACCTGGATAACCCGAGTGAATCCAATAATCAGCTTTTCGAAGATTCACTGCGCGCTGTCCATGACACAAGCGGATTCGGCATTTTTGCCACAAATGAAACCGATCTCGGCCCTGACGCATTCCGCATAACCGTTCAGGCGCTTCTCCGCCCACATCCCGATGCTCTTATCGAGCACATCTACTTCCAGACCATGCCCCTTTCCTGGCTCGGCAGCGTCTATCAGCACCTTCTTACATTTCAACCCAATGAAACCGGCGATGCGCTCGAACCCAGCCGCTCTCACCGGAAAAATCGGGGAGTCTTCTTCACCCCGCAGTCTTTGGTTTCATACATTATAGAAGGGGTGCTCACTCCCCTTACCGAATCTTGCCTCGCCACCCTCGACAGCGCCTCCACCTGCATCTCGGCGATTAAAATTCTAGATCCGGCAATGGGCGGTGGCGATTTCCTGAGCTGCGCTGTCGATTTTTTAAGCGAGAACGCTTCAGACCTGCGCGCCGAGCTCGCCGCGGGCTGTGTTTACGGAGTAGATGTCGATCCTGGAGCTGTCGAAGTCGCGCGTTTCTGCGTGTGGGCTGCATCCGGATTCGCCGATAGTATCTCCAACCAGATCAATTCCCACCTTATATGCGGCAACGCCCTCGGAGCTCATCACGAGGACGAACCGCCATTTAATTGGGGATCATCTTTCCCCGAAGCTTTCGCGGCCGGAGGATTTGACGCGGTGATCGGCAACCCGCCTTATATTGCATCAAAGAACGGCTTATCCAGCCCTCACGCTGCGGGCCAATCGGACACCTATCTACTCTTTCTATCTACAATAATGGATAATGTCCTCGTGCGCCCCGGCGGTCTTCTATCGATGGTCCTTCCCGACCCGATGCTCGTACGCGAAAACGCTGCCGTAATCCGTAGAAAACTCACCAGCGATTGGACTATCCTCTCGCTGCTCCATATCTCCGGTGCATTTTCCGATGCGCTCGTTGCGAATGTCGTCCCGATCTGCCGAAACGTACCTGAATCCGAACCGGTTCTGATCGCCTCACGTATCGAGCGCGCCGCGGACAGGCGCAGTTTCCTTCTCCGCCCGCGCAGGACAGCGCTCGACCTCGCGCACCCCGTCCGTCTCGAGACAGTGACAGCACAGCGCCGCTGCGAGCTTCTCTATCTCCTGGAGCAGGGAGCATTCGGCGACATCATCCGCCGCATCCACGGCGATTCAATCGCGCTTACTAACTACCAGGAGCCGTTCGTTCCTCTGCGTAAGCTTAATGCGAAAGAAATTTATCGCGGTGAGGAAGTGGGCAAAGCTGCAATTATCGGCGAAAGTGGAGACATGCCGATCCTGCTCGGTGGCCAGAGCATCCAGCCTTATGAGATCACCTGGGAAGGCCGCAGGATAAATCGGTCCTGGGTCCGTAAACCCATCGAACGCTATCTGAGCAGCAAAATTTTAATTCAAAAGAGCTCCCCGAGGATCATAGCCGCGCTCGATCAAGTCACGAAAACACATCCCGGCTATGTCTTTCCGCAGTCAGTCTATGCGATCGAGCTCAGCGACGAGGGCATGGACCCGCACTACCTGCTCTGCATTCTCAATTCGCGGGTAATAAATGAATATATATGGCGAACCGTATCCGGCTATAAGCTCCTTCAGCCGCAGCTCGAACTCGAGGACATCCGCGCGCTCCCAATCCGCCGTGTGAACTTCACCACGCACCATTCCGAGCGCGAATCCGATTTAGCACGAGGGATAAGCATTTTCGAAAGCGAATCACTCCGTATAGGGGAGAGCGCGCCGTTTCCGGAACTGGCTAACTTCGTAGTCGCTTGCCTCACTGGATACCCTGAAAAATCCGATGTAGTACACGATATCCTGGTTCACCTGGGCAAAACGATGGTCGATCTAGCAAGAAAAAACCGCATATCCCCCGACACCGAAACCACCCGTCGCATCGAAACCATCCGATCGGCGATTGAAACCATAATCTGGCGGCTATATTCAAGCGAACCCGCCCAAATGTCATTGCCCTGGTAGGGATGAAATGCAGAAGATATCTACTGAGTTTCAGGTAATGTAGTGGCAACCTGGCAGAAGGCTTCGTGCTCGATCCGACCTGCCAGTACGTCACATCATTATGCGAAAGTCAATAGATATTTTGGGGCTATAACGGAGCAATCAAAGCGACGAGGACATAATGCGCTGCTAGAACGCAGTCTGGGAATTGCAGCGGGGAAAATAAGCCTGTTGGGATCGCTGCTTATTATCAGTATCGTAATCATTCCATTGTTCCACGGGCGATATAACCTTCTCATGGGGGCAATACCTTTATTGATTTATAACACCTTTATAGGTTTTAAGCTTATACGTAAATCAATAAATAGCAGAGGGTAAGAGGATCATTGCAACTATGCAGGCATATAGGTTATAACAGAAATACCAGCCAGTACATATCTCTTTGGTGCCATTACAAGATACTCAGTACCATCGGATATCTCTATGGTAACTGTATCAGTACAGACCTTCACCCACAACCGATACTCATTACTCAATGCTAAATACAAAATCAGAAAAGAGACTCCAATGACCACTGCAATCAAACAAGAGATGATGAATAACGTCCTCGAAGGCCGCCCTGTAACGGCTTTCGATATAGTCGATGCCCACACCCACCTTGGTTACTGGCACAATTTCTTTAACTACTGGCGCACGGCTGAGGATATGGTTCGGGAAATGGATGTCTGCGGCATCCGCTGCTGCGTCTCCTCCGCTCACGCCGGGATCAGCGTCGACTACATCTACGGCAACACCCAGGTAATCGATGCTATGCGCGAATTTCCTGACCGAATCTACGGCTACTGCTGCGTAAACCCGCACTATCCCGCCGATGAGATCCGCGACGAGATTAAACGCTGCTTCGATATGGGGATGGTTGCAATCAAGTTCCACCCCGAGATGCACCTTTACCCGGTCGATGGTGACGGTTACCGCTCTGCCTGGGAATACGCTGATGAGCATGGCCTGGTGGTACTTTCCCACACGACGACGGGCTCGCCTCTCGACGGCACCACTATGTTTGAGAAACTCGCAAACGACTACCCGAACGCGAAGATCCTCCTCGGTCACTCCGGATTCAGTTATGAGGGCGCCAGGCAGTCTACCGAGCTCGCTCGCAAGTGTCCTAATGTGTATATGGACATCTGCGGTTCCACTGTCGACCTCGGGCTTCTCGATCGCTACGTTAAGGGAGCCGGAGCCGACCGCGTTCTCTTCGCCACCGATCTTCCGTTCATCGACTGCCGCCCGCAGATCGGCAGAGTCGCCTTCTCCGGTCTTGACGATGAGCAGATTGCCCTGGTTCTCGCTGGAAATGCCCGGAGGCTTTTCGGAATATGAGGCTGGTCGATCTCACCCATTCGATGTCACGCAGGAGCCCCGCCGGAGATACAATCCCGGTGGTAGTGCGCTCGATCGACCCGATCCACCGCGTCCCACTCGACAGCCTGGTAACTCTCGCGACGGTGGTCGATCTTACTCAACGCCCTGACGCCGCGTATATTACCCGCGCCGACATCTCGAAGATCGCCGTCGCCGATATCGCCGGCTGCATACTCCGCACGGACTGGTCCGACGATTATCTCACCGGCCGCCGTCGTCTCGTTCCCGAACTGACGATCGATGCTGCCGCGTGGCTTTTGCAGGGTGGGGTGAGGACGATCGCCGCCGATTTTCCAATTACAACCGACGCGGCTGATTTCCTGATGCATAATAATTGCGTTCTAATTCATTGTCTTACGAATATATCCGGCCTGGAATTGGGTATCGTCCGCCTGGTCGCACTGCCTTTGAAGTTCGAAGACACATTCAGCGCCGAGGCGCGCATCATTGCTATGGAGGAATAGATGAAACTGATCAGCTATCGCCTAGAGGATACCGAATCCGTCGGTATCCTCCGAGAGGACCTTGGAGGAGCCATCGACCTTATCCGCGCGCTCGCGATCTATGCGACCGCCGCGGACCAGTGCATGCCGATGGTCATCGATATGTGGGACCTGCTACAGGCCGGCCTGATCGATGCCGATCTGCTTAACGATGTCCATGATTTCTGCGAGAAGCACGACTTGATTGAAGACCTTCTCGTGACCGGTTATAAGGTCCTTGCTCCCATATCGAGGCCCGCCGCGATCTATGCCCTGGGCCGCAACTATCCCGCTCACGCTAAAGAAAGCGGCGCCGATGTTCCGACCGAGCCCATAGTCTTCGGTAAAGCCACGACCGCGGTTATCGGTCCGGAGGAGAATGTGGTTTACAGGAAATGGCTCACCCGTGTCGATCCCGAAGCGGAACTCGCGGTAATCATCGGTAAGACCGGTAAGGATATCCCCGAGGATGAAGCTCTTACCTACGTCGCCGGCTACACCTGCCTGAACGACGTTACCGCGCGCGACCTCCAGCGCACAGACCTTGGCAACGCGCACCCCTGGCTGCGCAGCAAGGGAATGGATACATTCTGTCCGATGGGTCCGAATATCACTCTTCCCGACGAGATCCCGTATCCTCTCGAACTCGACGTAGAGATGCGAGTAAACGGCGAAGTCCGCCAGAAGGACAACACCCGCAGTATGACCTTCAGCGTTCCGTTCCTGGTAAGCTGGATATCACGTTATCACACCCTCTATCCCGGCGATGTAATCTCGACCGGTACCCCGGAGGGCATGAAACCCGTGGTCCCCGGCGACGTTATGGAAGTCCACGTCGAACGAATCGGCACGCTGCGGAATCCAGTAGTCTCCGAGTAAGGCGATGGACCGGAACCTCATCACGTATTAATTCGTAGTAACAGCAGAGCCGCACCGTCGGTTCTCCTATTCAAAATCCAAAACTCAAAATTATGCATATCTACCGTCCAACATACGCTGAAATCGATCTCTCGGCTATCCGGGATAACATCCATGCTATACGGGCGCGAGTTGGCTCAAAAGTCAAAATCATGCCCGCGGTGAAAGCCAACGGCTACGGTCATGGGGCCATCGAGGTAAGCCGGGCATGCCTCGATGCGGGCGCTGATACGCTCTGCGTCGCCTGCCTTGAAGAAGCTATCGAGCTCCGCGAGGCTGGTTTCACCTGCGCGATCCTGATCCTCGGCTGCTCGACTTCCGATGCCATTGAGCACATCGTCCATTTCGAGATCGACAGCACTCTCTGCGACCTCGACAGCGCTCGGTTACTATCCGAAGCGGCCGTAAAGCAGGATAAACCGGCTCGCGTTCACCTCAAGATCGACACCGGAATGGGCCGTATCGGCCTCCCGCCTGACCAGCTTATCGATTTCGCCATTTCGGCTTCCGCGCTCCCCGGCATCGCAATCCAGGGTATCTTCACGCACTTTCCGACCTCCGATGAAACCGACCGTTCCTTCACGCTTTCGCAGATATCTACGTTCCGGAAAGCCGTCTTCGGTCTTAAGCGCCGGGGAATAACGATCCCGCTTGCCCACACATCCAACAGTGGTGGTATACTTGCTTTCTCCGAAGCCGATTTCGACGCTGTCCGCCCGGGAATCATGATCTACGGGTCTTATCCATCATCCGAGGTCGTAAGGAGCATATCGATCCGTGAGGCTCTTACCCTGAAAACTCGCATAGTCTTCCTGAAAGATGCTCCCACCGGCTCGACCGTAAGCTACGGTCGCACCCACACTCTCGAGCGCCCATCAAAGATCGCCACTCTCCCTATCGGATACGGTGACGGCTATTCCCGCCTGCTTTCCAACCGAGGAGAAGCCGCGGTGCGCGGAGTGAGAGTTCCATTGATAGGCCGGGTCTGCATGGATCAGATAATGATCGATGTAACCGATGTTCCCGGTGTAGAACTGGGCGATGAGGTCATTCTCTACGGCGGTGGCTATGACTACCTGAACGTCTCGAACATCGCTGAAAAAATCGGCACAATCTCCTACGAGGTCTTCTGCAATCTCGGCCGCCGAGTCCCGAGGATCTACATAAACTCCTGACTTGAAGGAATTCCGCGCACATCCGCCGTATCTACCCTCGTATAACAAATGTTCACGCGAAGGAAATTTAATCGCGAAAACACGAAAGGGAGAAAAGAGATTTAGTAGTGACTAAGGAGTAATGAGTAGTGGCTGTAGGTGAATGTTCACCTATCAATAATTAGCGAAGCGCCTTTTGAGTATGCCGCGTCCGGCGCTTTATCTGACTTACAATCTATAGCTAAACCAACGGTACTAGTACATATCTATAAGCAAGATACCGATAGCACTGAGTAGGCCAGCCATTGCTATAAGTTTGATAATATTATCCGGCCGTATCCCTCGGACGACAGTGTTCCGAAGGAATCACGAAAGTCCCTCGGACGACAGTGTTCCGAAGGAATCACGAAAGTCCCTCGGACGACAGTGTTCCGAAGGAATCACGAGAGTCCCTCGGACGACAGCAGCCGCAAGGCTGCGAGAGTCGAAGTGTGGCCTGCGAAGATACCTGCTATCAATCAACCCGTGCTTCGATACGGCCACAGTAGTCTCATTAAATCTATAGCGCCGGACAGGCCTACTCAGCACTAGCGGGTATCTCTTTGGTACCATTACAGGCTACCACCCAAAGCCAATACTCATTACTCCATAATCATTGCTAAACCCCATCTCGTTATATTATCGCAAAAAACAACGCCAGGACGCAAAAAATTAATGATCATATCAATAATCGGCTCGGGAAGCTGGGGCACCGCCCTTGCCATTCTGTTAGGTAAAAAAGAATACGAAGTGAGACTATGGGGCAGGCGCGAAGAACTTGCCCAATCGATCGAACATGACCGCGAAAATAAGCAGTACCTGCCGGGTGTCAGACTCCCCGGAACGATCTTGAGCACGGCGGATATCGATAGAGCAATCGAGGATTCCAAGGCGATAGTCCTGGCAATCCCCAGCGCGGGTGTTCGCGAGGTGCTCGCTCTCCTCGAAGGCAAGCTCAATGCTGGCATCCTCCTGGTCCACGCGGGCAAAGGGCTCGAAAGCGAAACCGGTCTTCGCGGCTCAGAAGTAATAACGCATGCACTCGGCGAGCGCATCGGCCGGCGCTGCGTCTCCCTTTCCGGTCCTAACCTTGCAGTGGAACTGGCTAACGATGTGCCTACCGCGACCGTCGTAGCCTCCGCCGATCCTGAATGTGCCCTCCAGGCTCAGACACTGTTTTCGTCGCCGAGCCTTCGTGTCTATCGCAACACCGATATCGCCGGTGTCGAACTCGGAGGCGCACTTAAGAACGTTCTCGCTATAGGCGCCGGAATCTCCGATGGGCTCGGCTACGGTGATAATACCAAGGCTACCTTAGTGACCCGCGGCCTTGTGGAGATGACCCGGTTCGGCGTAGCTCTCGGAGCCGATCCCAAGACCTTCACTGGCCTTTCCGGCTTCGGCGATCTCATGGCTACCTGTGCGAGCCGCCTCTCCCGCAATCTCCGCCTTGGGCTGATGCTGGGGCAGGGGAGGAGCGTGGAAGAGAGCCTCGATACTCTCGGCCAGGTCGCGGAGGGCATGCCTACATGCGAAGCCGCTTATCACCTCAGCCGCAAGCTCGATATCTACATGCCCATAACCGAGCAGATCCACGCGGTCCTTTTCGAAGGTAAATCACCAAAGCAGGCAGTTTATGACCTCATGAGCCGCGATCATAAAGACGAGCTCTGCTGATCCCGGAAATCTCAGTTGACAATCAGCCATTCCGACTATACAATGCAAGCAGCGTTGAAACTGTTAAATAACAATTCACGCTGCTGCTTGCATGTGTACGAGGAATTGCGCTATTGATGTGGCTGCGTTAGCGGATGTGTCGAATCGACGTCCAGAAATAACCGAGGTCTGACCGGAGTCGAGCTCGTTATCATCATGATGATCCTCACAGCCCTGGCCGTCGCGCTCGCGCCTATTCTGGAAAAGGCCCGCGAACAAGATAATAGGAGCCTGTGCCAGTCGAATTTGAGACAGTGTGCGATTGCCATGAAGCTCTATTGGAATGATTGGGATGCTTCATTGCCATCATCTAAAGTTGTGAATGGCGCCGGGGTTAAGAACGGAGTGTGCATGAACGTCGCGTTACGGACAGCCATACGGCTATGATCACCATAAAAAACGGTTCTACCGGATACCCATCAACTGCCGATGAACGCTCAGGCGCATCGTCAATTCGTACCGGAGAGCCGATGTACTACAACTACGATAACAACACGAATACATATCGCACCGGTGTCGCCGACTACATCGATCCCCAGCGGTACTCGGATAAATAGGGGCAGACACATGCGAGCTAGTGGGTCAGTTGCAACGTTATCTGCCATGTTCTCGTAATCTCCTATGTATGGCCAGATGAATGGCTATCATCTACTGTAGGAGAGTAATCGAGGTCAATGTCTTATATTCGCAGGGATCCACTTCGTGCGGTGACTGATGACGAGTGTGAGGAAAAAGGGGCAATTGAGCAGGCATATACTGTAGGTGAGCTTGTGGGTCTGCCTGTGTGGTGCGAAGATGAGGCGGGGGCCTTTCCAAGCGATCCCGCAGCCCGGCGGAAGCTGGCTGAATATGGCCGAGAGCGTGCAGCGCATTATTATCCGTTCCCAATTCCCAACTTCTCCCCGAGATAGAGCCTTGGGAAAGAGTTGAGTTAACGGCTGAGCTTGTTGTCTGAATGGTTAAACTGAGCGACAAATGATGGCCGGACCCTTTACATGCGTGTGTTCTGGTGATAGAATGAGGTATATCGACCATCCGCAACCGGTGCTTCGGGCTTCGCACACCTTCGCAGACGGTTCCGCGGATTGCCGAGATCTTCAGCAGGAGCCTCGGAAGTGAAAGTAGTTGAGATCCTCTTCTATAATAGCAATCGCGTTAAACTCGTAGTTGAGATGTCAGATCCCAATTGCTATTCTACCAAACACGCGCCGCATATCCCTAAACTGCTCTTCAAGCTCTTCCCTCATCTTGCCCGGCACCGCTGCGAAAACGATAACGGCTATACGTTCCGCCGCGAATGCCAGTGTACTGAGATTCCCCATCTCTTTGAGCATCTGATTATCGAGCTTCAAGGACAGGTGCTCCGCTCGGGAGTCCTTAAGGGCGAGACACAGTGGAATTGGCGAGTCGACCCCAAGGGGCGATTCCACGTTTATGTGGATTATCAAAATGAGATGCTGGTGCTCGGGGCGATACGTGTCGCCGAGCGTATTATCCAGGCTCTGGATAATCGCAATATAGACCACATTAATGTGGAAGAGGAAATCGAGAACCTGCGCAAGCTCGCCGGAATCGAGGACACTATCCGCAACGGCAAAAAGCCGTTACAAGCCGAGCCTGTTCTTAAAATGGCAGGTGGGTAGAGGGATTAGCTGACGGCTATCGTTTGGCAGCCTCTGTTCACGAAACCTGGAAAAGCGCGCCTTGGTCCGGGGGTGGGAAGACCGGGATCGAAATTCCTGATTCCAGATCTGCTCGGGTGAATGTGCCTGCTTCACCGTTGATTATCACCTTATACGATGATCCCTTTAAACCGCCGAATACTATCCGGCCTTCTCTAATGCTGGTCGATGATGCGCTTATATCGAGGGAGATCGAGCCCTTTCCGAAGTCTATGTTCGTTACCCTGAACCCATCGGTTTCTATCGCCCATTTCGCGCTCATGTGCGCATAGATGGAACCGAATTGCGACTGTGCCACCGCGGCATCGGCTGCAATGCGGGCATGAGATTCCGCCGTCTGATCAACCGACATCGCCGCATTCAACGCCGCTACTCCACGTTCGAAGTATTCCCTTTCACCTGAGAGCGCGCCGTAATACATCGCGCAACGTGCGAACTCGGCTGAAAGCTCCGCATCGAGCTGTGCGCCGATATTTCCCCGGGAACAAAGACCGAACCTGCTCGTACTCGAATCCCATGGCTTATCGGTCATCGCCTGTGAGAGGCATAGAAGATCCATTACATCGAGACCGTCTTCGAGGTAGGGATGCGTTCCCGTAAGAGAATAGAGCTGCGCGCAGAGTTGAGCAATCCAAAGCATCGCCTGCGCGCTCATTGTTCGCATTCCCGTGTGCGGATCGGCGCACTCGAGGCTAAGCATTCCATCGGAGCTGAGGCAGGTGTGGTCGACGAAGAGCCTTTTGGGCACGATTTCGTTAAGAATGAATTTTGCCGATTGCTCTGCGGCTCGCAGATACATCTTTAACTCCGTGACCTTTGCAAGCTCGGCGAGAAACAGTGCCGATGCGGCGGTCTGCGCGCTCGATCTCAGCGCGGAAATCGGGATCAGGTCCTCGGTATACCACGAAGGAATCGCTCCTGAACGCAGTTTCGATTCGATCAAATGGTCCGCATAGCGCCTGGCAAATGAAACGATGCGCGCATCGGGCTCGAAAAGCGCGTGGAGCTTCAGGAGCCAGTAAAGCTGGGTAGAGCATTCAACGGTGGAGTAGAAGCCGTTATCCGCGTTCACACAGCAGCCTTGCTCACGCGCCGGATCGAAGCGGGTAGGGAATAAGCCGCTGTTTTGTGGAGATGAAAGAATTGCATCTCTGATTTCGCGGGCGCGTTCGATGAGCTCTCTGTTTCCCGTGCGGATGCCTTCGGCATAAAGACCACAGGCGGCGTGGGAATCGGCTGATATAAGAGATTCGGGACTTAAGATCCGCGATTTTGCATAGACGACTGGGCCAGGTTCGCTGTGTTTACTCCAGAGAAAACGGGCGACATCTTTATACAGAGAGCCGCGCTTAGCGGTTGCGCTAAGCATGATCGAATAGCCGTAGCGAATGATCGAAGTCGGAAGCCGGCGGGACATCGTGATATCATGCCGGAAATATTTACCCTGATCGGTCCTCTCGTAGCCGCAATAACCGTAGGACAGCAATGGCGCGAAGAGAAGACCGTTTGTAAGGTCAAGGTCCAGAGCCATCGGCATCGGGCGGGCGCGATCGGTTTCGCTCGAATCCGGGATAAGCGCCGCGGCGAGGCGACCGTGCTGAACGATCACTGCGGGTGAATGGAAAGCGCTGTCACCGATGATCGCATCATTTGTGGGGCGAATGTTCGGCGCCCAGGTGAAATCCGGTTCTTCGCTGGCTGCAAATGTGCGGCCATCGGGGAGGAAAGCGTAGGAGCTCATAAGATACTCCAGCACAGGGCCAAGAACTCCGCCCGGGAGCTTATCTTCGACCTCGACCCGAACCATGCTGTTGCCTGCTTCGACTGTAACATCGGATTTGAGCGAATGCCCCTGGGCTGAACCGGTCATACGGACACAGGCGCTGGTATCATCGCATCGCAGTATTTGAACATCCGAATAAACCATTCTCAGCGATTCGCGGCACACGGCAAAGAGATGCTCGCGGTCGCCGGAGATCATCGGCGAGGTAAGGGCGCGATGTTCGCTTGAAGGGATGAGATTCTTGTGGATCGATGAGAGCAGGAGTTGATATTGCCCTCTGGAATTAGCCGCCCAGAATTCCTGGGCATATCCGCCGTCGCAAAGCACGAGGCGTATAAGGACGAGACCATTCGATATTTCAAGGTCTCTCCCCACTGTCCTGATGGTGACGCTGTGCTGCCCCGCTGTCATCCCCTTTATTCCCCTCCGCCTTATCGGATACTCGACCACGCTGCCTCTTGCTACGAGGCGATAAGGTCAAACCGCGGTTAGCGTCGCCGCGAGATGCCGACCGGGATAGATTACCATGCAATGGATGAGGTGTCTATAGGTTTATGCACTAATGGGGAGAAAACGTCGACAAAATGTGACGAGCAGGCATAGTGTGATTTGTTTCGCTAAAGAATCCGGCATAAACTTATACTGCTCTGTCAGGGCAAAATTCCCCACCTCATGCGCGGGGAAAATATCCCCAAAAAAATGTCGTCCTACCTCATTGACAGGGTATATGTAGTATGTTAAGATTCGGACTGCTACTAAATGTAGTGCTTGAGAGTTAGCTCATGAAATGCCCCTATTGCGGCCATCAAGATGATAAAGTGCTCCATTCTCGCGCTGTCAGGGACGGTGAAGCGATGCGGCGGAGGCGTGAATGCCTTGGGTGCGGTAGACGATACACCACGTTCGAGCAGATAGAAGAGCTACGGCTAATGGTAGTCAAGAGAGATGGACGCAGGGAGCCGTTCGAGCGCGGCAAGATCCTGAGAGGAATGACTGTCGCGTGTGAGAAACGCCCCGTGCCGACGGAGACGCTGGAATCCATCGCTGATGATATTGAAAAAAGCATCCTCGATTCAGGCAGAGTCGAGATAGAGTCGGCGGAGATCGGCGAGATGGTGATGGATGCGCTTCGGAATGTCGATCAGGTCGCGTATGTAAGATTCGCTTCGGTCTATCGGCAGTTTGAGGATGTAGGGCAGTTCAAGGAGATTGTTGACGTGTTGGGTGGGCGTCAGCGCCGCTCTGGCAGAAGAGCTGCTCAGGGGTAGTAGTCGGCTCTTATCACCTCCCAATGATTTGATCTATAAGGTTTTGCTACGGAGGGCAGGCACATGCTTACAAAGAACGCGCTGACTGTTCTGGAGAAAAGATATTTAAGGAAGGACGAAGAAGGCAAGCTGTTAGAAGATCCGGAGGGGATGTTTCACCGGGTGGCGGGAGCCGTCGCGGAGGCGGATCTCAGCTTCGGTAAGTCCTCGAAGCATGTCAAGGGGCTGGCTTCAGAGTTTTACGACCTGATGAGCAGCCTTGATTTTCTGCCGAACAGCCCTACGCTGATGAATGCCGGCAGGGAACTCGGACAGCTTTCCGCTTGTTTTGTTCTTCCGATAAACGATTCGATGGACTCGATCTTCGAGGCCGTCAAGTATACGGCGATCATTCACAAGAGCGGAGGCGGGACGGGGTTTGCGTTCTCGCGGCTTCGACCGGCTAACGATTGCGTCCGCTCGACTAACGGTGTTTCCAGCGGCCCGATCTCTTTTATGGAGGTCTTCAACGGAGCCACTGAAGCAATTAAGCAGGGTGGGACCCGCAGGGGCGCGAATATGGGCTGCCTGAGGGTAGATCATCCTGATATCATCGACTTTATAACCTGTAAGCAGGATACGACTAAGCTTACTAACTTCAACATAAGCGTCCTCCTCACCGAGTCGTTTATGGAGGCTGTTGCAAAGGGCGCTGACTATGATGTCATCAACCCGCGCAACGGCCAGGTAGTGAAGCAACTCAATGCGGCGAAAGTTTTCGATCTGATCGTGAATATGGCCTGGCGCAATGGCGAGCCGGGGATTATCTTCATAGACAGGATCAATCGTGACAATCCGACTCCGCATATCGGTGAGATCGAGAGTACGAACCCCTGCGGTGAGCAGCCGCTGCTGCCTTATGAGTCGTGCAATCTCGGTTCGATCAATTTATCTCATATGATAAGTGTGGTCGACGGCAGGGCGCAGATTGACTATGATCGGCTGAAGCGCGCGGTTCGGTTGGCGGCGAGGTTCCTGGACAACGTGATCGATATCAACCGCTATCCGCTCGATCAGATTGCGCAGATGACGCGCGGAAATCGCAAGATCGGGCTCGGTGTGATGGGCTTTGCGGATATGCTGCTTCAGCTCGGGGTGCCTTACGATTCCGAAGAGGGGATATCGGTAGCCGAGCAGGTGATGAGCTTCATCTCGCAGGAGGGCAAGAAGGCTTCGTGCGAGCTGGCGGCGGAGCGGGGAGTGTTCCCGAACTTTAACGGGAGCATCTATGACAGCGCCGACCGGATGGAGATCCGCAACGCGACCGTTACGACGATCGCTCCTACGGGAACGCTGAGCATAATCGCATCCTGCTCGAGCGGTATCGAGCCGCTGTTTGCGATCAGTTATGTGAAGCGCGTTATGGATGGGACTGAGCTCGTGGAGGTGAATCCCTACTTCGAGAAGGTGGCTCGCGAGCGAGAGTTCTACAGCGAGGACCTCATGCGCAAGATCGCGGAGAACGGGAGCGTGCGCGGAATGAGCGAAGTTCCCGAGGATATTCAACGCATATTTGCGACGGCGCTGGATATCGCTCCGGTATGGCATGTGAAGATGCAGGCGGCGTTCCAGAGGTTCACCGATAATGCGGTTTCCAAGACGGTGAATTTCCCCGAGGACGCGACTACCGAGGATGTGCGTCTGGTCTTCGAGCTCGCTTACAAAGAGGGCTGCAAGGGCTGCACTATTTATCGCTACGGTAGCCGCGACGCGCAGGTCCTGAACGTATCGGGCAAGGATAAGAAGGGTGAGGTGGAACCCGCGGCGATAGTACGTGGGCCGAGGCCGAGACCCGCGCGCACCCAGGGCGTCACCGAGCGCATCAACACCGGGTGCGGGAATATGTATGTCACGATCAACGAGGACGAGAACGGCCTGTGCGAGGTGTTCGCCGCGATGGGTAAAGCAGGAGGCTGCGCGCCGAGCCAGTTGGAGGCGATCGGGCGGTTGATCTCGCTGTCGTTAAGAGCGGGGGTCGACCCGCAGTCGATCCAGAAGCACTTGAGGGGAATACGCTGTCATTCCCCTGCATGGGGACATGGCGGAACGGTGCTTTCCTGCGCGGATGCTATCGGGATCGTGATAGAGCATTACCTGAAGGAGCGAAAAACCGGCGTTGCCACGGATGAAATTTCTAAACAGTCGGATAAGCTCGATATTCTCCTGGGCGCGTGTCCTGACTGCGGCTGCGCGGTAGAGCATGAGTCCGGGTGTGTAGTTTGCCGCTTCTGCGGATTTAGTAGATGTGGGTAGGAAGGGAGAATTATGAATTGGGGAAGGGAGTCCCTTCATTCGTAACTCTTATTCATAATTCTTGATTCCCGCTAGCCCGGATAATTCACGACAAGCAAAGGAGGGATACACTCTGCTTTT
>Ga0207433_10004379_pt1 | contig 26055 bp, 26 predicted proteins | sample YelNatPaOPGAMG01_FD_187559 | JGI IMG/M metagenome (GOLD analysis project Ga0207433, IMG submission 187559) | Hot spring thermophilic microbial communities from Obsidian Pool, Yellowstone National Park, USA - OP-RAMG-01 (SPAdes) (version 3) | ecosystem: Environmental > Aquatic > Thermal springs... | reverse complement strand
GTCTGACTGTTCAGGATTTGTATGATTTATTCAGGAATTATTGTGATCAACCTGCGGGTGGTGGTCCTTATCCGAATAATAATTATGGCTGGGGCAGGATAAACTTGTGGCGTTCATTACAGGCAGTGCCAACGAGCAACAGGCCAAATGTAGTTCTCAATAGAACTGCAGTTGTGAATGACAACAATGGCAATGGTCAACTTGATCCTGGTGAGAATGCGGGTATTGTTACCTATGTCAAGAATACCGGCGGTGTTGTTGCAACCAATGTCCAGGGTAGATTGAGGACTACTTCACCTTATATCACAATCACGGATTCCACATATACGTATGGTACGATAAATCCTGGTGATAGTGCAAATAATGCCTCTGACCCTTATGATGTGAGTGTCCACGCCTCAACACCACCAGGCCATATGGCAGATTTCCAGTTGGTTCTCACCTCTGCAGAGACGACCTGGGTAAGGACATTCTCATTACAGGTTGGTATCGCACCAGGAACGATCATCTGGGGTCCGAAATCCCTGCCCAATTTCCCAACAAGCCAATTCATCTATGGTGTTGCCTATGACAGGATTGGTGACAGAATCTATGTCCTTGATTTCTATTCCAATCAGATCAGATACTACTCTTCTGATAGTTTTGTGACCTATTATGGTGCGATAACTGGACCTGAGGATAGTGTAACCGACATAACCTATAGCCGATATGATGACCGCCTTTATGTCTGCAACTATCCGCAAAAACTGGTCTGGAAGATAAATAAATCAACCGGTGCAATATTGAGGCAGTTTAATAATCCGGCAAATGACTATCCAGTAGGTCTTGCATTTAAGGCACCGAATACGATGTGGTATGCAGATAGAAGAACTGCACTCGGTGGAACCCAGTTGATATACATTGGTGATACCCTTGGTGTGGCAACACAATATAACAGTCCGGTCCAGGGATATTATAATACCCGTTGTCTTGCCTATGATAGCCTGGGTAATTCCTTTGTCAATGTTCAGACCTGGTTCAATTCTGGTGGAACTGCATTGGATAGTGTGGGTGTGGTTGAGATGAGCGGAACACCCCCGACATTGACCGGTAAGAGATTCTTGCTCAATCCTGGCTGGAATATCCGTGGTATTGAATTTGACCCGAGGGATGGTAATTACTGGATAACGATTGTTCAGATAAGTGGTTCTTATGTTAATCAGATTGTGAAGGTTCGGGGATTCTATACACCACTCACACCGGTTGAGGAATCAGAAAAAGAGAATGTTGCCCGCTGGAAACTCTTAAAGGTTGTTCCGAATCCAGCAAAGGATGCCCTTTCATTCCATATCAATCCTGATAATGTGAAGGTTTACACCCTGAATATTTATGATATCAGTGGCAGGCTTGTTGCACAGGTGCCGTTTAATAAAGGTGAAAGTGTTATAAAATGGAATCCGAGGAAGGTATCTCTTCCGAATGGCATCTACTTTGTGACACTGGAAAGGGATGATGGTGTGCTCACCCAGAAATTCGTCCTGACCAGGTAAGAGGATAATGAAATTATAAAAGCCCCGGTTTAACCGGGGCTTTTTTTATATACTGCTGACAACTCCCTACTTTTTATCCTTCTTTTGGACATACTTTTTTGAATAGGTAAAGAAATTATTTGCCACTACATCACAAGAACAGATGGGGTTGCTTCGCCTGCCTTCGCCGGGCTCAATAACAGAAGGAATAAGGCGGACCGCAATGACACAGGAAGGAAGTCAGGCTCCTAATGACTTTTAGTATGAATAATCCGGGGAGGAAAAAAATGGGGAGTGGTCAGTATGTGCTGGGGTTGACAAAGGTTTTTTTTTCTTTATAATTTTATTTTATAAGGAGAATGCATGCTTGGCAAAGTAATCTTTGAATATGATGAAAGATTGAACATAGTCTTTACTGAGGACCACTGGGAGATAAAGACAAAGGAGGATGTGGATGAATTCTTTGCCGAGTATCAAAAGTATTTCCAGAAACTCGGTAAGAAGGTCTATATGGTCTCAAATATTGATAATCTTCTCGTTCATTCTGAGGTTGCAGATTATTATGGTGAGGTGGCAAAGAATACAGTTGCGATATACCTCCTTGGATTTGCCCGGTGGGGGACAAAGGATTGGGCAAGGATGACTGTGCGCACAACCTCTTTAAAGGCAAGGTTTCCGCCCAATATCTATAACACAAAAGAGGAGGCAATAAAGGCAATAGAAAGGCAGAAGATTGAGAGAGAAAGGAAAGAAGGAGAAAAAGGAGGCCTATGGAATATTTGAAGTATGAATCACCAAAGATTAGTAAAAAATGTAAGAAATTGATTGAACGGGATAAAAGGGTAATGTTCGGCGCCCATACAAGAACCAGAGAGATTCCTCTTGTTGTGGAAAAGGCAAAGGGTGCATGGGTTTTTGACGTTGATGGTAGAAAATATCTTGATTTTGGTGCTGGATTTGCAGTGGTTGCTACTGGGCACTGCCATCCAGAGGTGATAAAGGCAGTGAATAAGCAACTCAGAAAATTCATTCATATCTCAGGGAGTGATTTTTATTATGAACCCCAGGTTGTCCTTGCTGAGAAATTGATAAAGATAACGCCTGGTGATTTTGATAAGCGTGTATACTTTGGCAGTTCTGGTGCTGAGGCAATTGAAGCATCTTTAAAGATTGCAAGGTATTATACAAGAAGGCCGAGGATGATTTCATTCATTGGTGGTTTTCATGGTCGGACATTTGCGGGTATGACTATGTCCGGAAGTAAAAAGGTCCAGCGTGCCCATTTCTCTGCCTTGATACCTGAGGTATACCATATCCCATATCCATATTGTTATCACTGTGTCTTTAATCAAACCTATCCCGAATGCATAAAAAAAGAGTTTGATGGTGTCCCACTCCTTTATTGCCTTTCTTATCTCACTGATGTAATATTTGAAAGGTTGATTGACCCTGAGGATGTAGCATTGATAATGGTTGAACCGATACAGGGTGAGGGTGGATATATCGTTCCACCCCGGGAGTTCTTACCCGCACTCCGCGCCATCGCGGATAAATACGGAATTATTTTGATATTTGATGAAATCCAAAGTGGACTTGGAAGAACCGGTAAATGGTTTGCCTGTGAACACTTTAACACAGTCCCGGATATCATCCTCATTGCCAAGGCAATTGCCTCAGGACTGCCGATGAGTGCAACTGTTGCTAGGGCAGAATTGATGGATCCGGATGTTGATTCAAGGGCATGGGTTCCTGGTTCCCATGGTTCAACTTTTGGAGGCAATCCGGTTATCGCTTCAGCAGGGATTGTATCCCTTGAATTGATTGAGAATGGCCTTATTGAGAATGCACGGGTGATGGGCGAATATCTAAAACAGGGATTGATTGATATGATGAATCGGCATAAGATAATTGGGGAGGTAAGGGGTCTTGGTTTGATGATCGGGCTTGAGATTGTTCAGCATAAAGATACAAAAGAGCATTTTCCAAAGGTTGTAACAAAGGACGGGAAGAATATCAAAGAGGTTATAATTGGAGAATGTTTCAAGCGCGGTTTGATCATTTATGGTGCAGGATTTAATTCCTTGAGGATATCTCCACCCCTTATCATCACAAAGAATGAGGCGGATATTGCCCTCAAGATAATTGAAGAAGCAATAGAATTCGTGGAGTCACAATTATGATTAATCCCGCTATCTTTAGAGAGTATGATATAAGGGGAATCGCAGAGATTGATTTGAATGACGAGAATGTAGAACTCCTTGGACTCGGACTTGGCACATATTACCGGAGAATAAGTCAGAATAGAGTCATTGTTGGAGGTGATGTGCGGCTATCCACACCCCGTATTAGAGAAAGAATTATAAAAAGTTTACAGAAGACTGGTTGTGATGTGATTGATATTGGCCAGGCCCCAACACCGGTCTTATATTTCTCTCTATTTCATTATGATATTCCCAATGGTATAATGGTTACGGCAAGTCATAATCCAAAGGAGTTTAATGGCTTCAAAGTCTGTGCACACAAGACTGCAATCTATGGTGATGAAATTCAGAAAATAAGAAGGCTTATTGAAAGTGGTGATTTTTCAAAGGGTAATGGCATCTGTGAAAAGCGGGAAATAATTGATGATTATATCAACTATATAACTTCCGGGGTTAATATATCAAAAGGATTGAAGGTTGTTGTTGATACAGGGAATGGTATCTGTGGACCGATTATGGAAAAAATATTAAAAAGACTGGGAGTGGAGTTTGAAATTTTATATAAAGAACCAGATGGAAACTTCCCCAATCACCTTCCGGACCCCACAGTTGAAAAATATATAAAGGAATTGATTGAGAGGACGAAGACTGGAGATTTTCATTTGGGGATTGGCATTGATGGGGATGGTGACCGTATAGGTGTGGTTAATGAGAATGGCGAGGTCATCTGGGGGGATATGCTACTGGCAATCTTTGCCCAGGAGGTACTGAAGAAGCAACCCGGGGCAAAGATTATCTTTGAAGTAAAGTGCTCAAAGGGGCTGATTGAAAGAATTGAAGAACTTGGTGGTATTCCAATAATGTATCGGACAGGTCATTCTCTTATCAAGGCAAAGATGAAACAGGAGAATGCACCACTTGCAGGCGAGATGTCCGGACATATATTCTTTGCGGATCGCTATTTTGGTTATGATGATGCAATCTATGCCTCACTCCGTTTGATGGAGATATTATCTGGAGGCAGGAAACTTTCTGAACTTGTAAATGAATTTCCGAGGTATTTCTCCACTCCGGAAATAAGGGTTGATACAGATGATAATAAAAAGTTTTTGATTGTAGAAAGATTGAAAGAAAGATTCAAGGGAAATTACAAGATAATTGACATTGATGGGGTAAGGGTTGATTTCGGTGATGGCTGGGGATTGGTCAGGGCATCAAATACCCAGCCGGTTCTGGTTTTAAGATTTGAGGCAAAGACCAGAGAACGACTTGAGGAGATAAAGAGTCTTTTCTTTGAAAAACTTGAAGAGATAAAGGGGGAATGATGTATTTGTTATTTTTATTTATCATCTCAATTGAGCAACCTTCAGAATTTCTTCCAAGGTGGATGACCGCAGAAGAGAGTCTGAGAATTGATGAGATTGGCAAGGAACATATAATAACTGCTCCACCAGAAGGGTTTGTTGTAACCCCTGCAGAATATGAACCAGTGCGGGGTGTGTTTATCACCTGGACAAGTTATCAATCAGTTCTCCGTGAGATCGTCCGCAATGTCGTCCCGACCTGCAAGGCATATATCATCTGTTCGGATAGTAATAGTGTTAAAAGTTATTTAACGAGTGGTGGAGTTCCACTTGATAGTGTTAGATTCTATCTCTTTCCATATAATTCAGTCTGGATCCGCGATTATGGACCATGGTTTATAAGAAAACAGGATAATACCGAAGGTATTATAGACTTTATATATAATCGCCCCAGGCCTGCAGATGATACAATCCCCCGGTGTATCAGTTACAGATGGGGAATCCCATTCTATGGCTCACCACTTACGCATCCAGGTGGTAACTTTATGGTTGATGGCCATGGCACTGGATTCTTCAGCAGTCTGATATATGAAGAGAATCCAAATTACACCCCAGCCCAGATAAACCAGTTTATGTATGAATATAATGGGCTCGAACAGACCGTTCCTTTAAAAAGAATTTTGACCGAATATACGGGTCATATAGATATCTGGACAAAGCAACTGAATGATACACTTGTGATGGTTGGCCAGTATTCATCAGGCCATCCAAATGATACAGTCTTGAATAACCGCGCAGATTCAATAAGCAGGTGCAAAAATCTTGAGGGCTTCCCTTACCGCGTTGTCAGAATTGTGATGCCCTATTCAACATCCAATGCACCGCCGACGTATCTCAATTCCCTTTTCGTTAATGACCGAATCCTCGTTCCCATCTGGGGACTCTCAACAGATCAGCAGGCATTAAATACCTATCAGCAATATCTTCCGGGTTATCAGGTTGTGGGAATTAATTGTTCATCAATGAGTGGTTCAGGTGGTGCGATACATTGTATCACAATGCAGGTTCCGAGGTCTGAATTCATCCACATTGTGCATAAGCGGCTTAATGATATGTATTACACACCCAATCCCTATCGGGTGAGAGCACGAATTATTACTTCTGGCAATCTCCTTCCTGAATCAACATTAATCTTCTATAAAGTAAATAGTGCCCCAAACTTTACCACAACACCATTGAGCCCGGTTGTGGATACACCAGGGGTCTATGCAGGTTATATACCTGCCCAGGCAAGCGGGGATACGATATATTACTATTTGCTTGCGAAGAATATCCACAGCATCAGAAGAACTTCCCCGGCTTATGTTCCACCCCAGTTATATTCATTCAGGATCCTGCCTGTGGCAGTCCTTGAACATCCAGAAGGGGTCATTAATGGTTTTTCCATTTATCCCAATCCAGCAAAAGGGAGTGTTAACTTTTCAATCAATCTTCCCTATCCAGCACGGGTAAGGATTGAGATATATGATGCAATTGGTCAGAGGTTGAGATTGATTGAAGACGATTATCAAGAAGGTAAGAGGATACTGAAAATTGACATTCGGAATGAGCCCGCAGGTGCCTATTTCTATCGTGCGGTCATCGGCAATGATATAGTAAAGGGAAAATTTTTGATTGTGAGGTAGAATTAAGATATGAAGATTGTAAAAAAGATTCCAGAACTGAAAAGAATTATCCATCTTATTAAAAGAAAGAATAAAAAGATTGGATTTGTGCCCACAATGGGGTATCTCCATGAGGGTCATTTATCTCTGATAAGGGTTGCACAGAAGAATACCGACTTTGTCGTTTGCTCAATATTTGTCAATCCTATACAGTTTGGGCCAAATGAAGATTTTGATCGCTATCCCAGGGATTTGAAAAGGGATGAGGCACTGCTTAAAAAAGAGAAGGTTGATCTGTTATTCTATCCCTCAATAAAAGAGATGTATCCAGATGGGTATAGGACCTATGTTGATGTTGAGGGATGGAGTTCAATACTCTGTGGGAAGTCAAGGCCTGGCCATTTTCGTGGTGTTGCAACGGTAGTGCTCAAACTCTTTAATATCGTCCAGCCTGATGTCGCAGTATTTGGAGAAAAGGATTATCAGCAGGCAGTGATTATAAAAAAGATGGTAGAGGATTTGAATCTTGATGTGAAGATAATCGTTTCACCGATTGTGCGTGAAGCAGATGGCCTGGCAATGAGTTCAAGGAATACATACTTAAGTTCTGAACAAAGAGCTAATGCCACTATACTATACAAATCCCTCCAGTGGGCAAAGGATGCATTCTATAAAGAGAACGTCAAGAGCCCTGAATATATCATTAATCAAATGAGACAGATGATTGAAGAGAAAGGTGGTTCTGTTGATTACATCGCCATCGTGGATAAGAATGATTTAAGTCCGGTAAAATATATCAAAAAAGGTGACCGGATACTGGTTGCAGTCTTTTTTGGTAAGACAAGATTGATAGATAACACAGAGATATAGTGTTAAATCATACTTGACAGAGAAAAAATTATAAATATATTTTAAAGTAAAAGGGGGTAGAATGAAGAAACTATTTACAATGATGACTGTTGGTTCAATAGTGGCTGGACTCTATGGCTATGCCATTCCAACCCTATCTCGTGGCTGGATTCTGGTTTGAAAAGGATGTGCATACGACCTTCAAGGCAGGCGCTGGTGCAGAGGTGGGTTTTGGCAATATAAGTGGTTATCTTGAATACAACCTCAATTTTATCTCACCTGAAGAGGGTGATAGTTATATGCCAATGAATTTGATGGCAGGCATCAGAGTTCCTTTGAAATTCGGGTTGTAAGAAAGAATGAGGGTTTATCAAAGGCGGGCATTCGCCCGCCTTTGTTTTTAAAACTTTGCTGCAATAGGCATTCTTCTACCTAAACCAAATGCCTTTGTTGTGACCTTTAATCCTAAGGGTGCCTGCCGCCGCTTGTATTCATTCCTATTCACAGCATTTAATACCCATTCCACAACCTCAGATTTATAACCCTTATCTATAATCTCTTCTTTTGAAAATCCTTCTTCAATGTAGTAATAGAGTATTGGATCAAGGACTTCATAAGGGGGTAATGTATCCTGATCAAGTTGATTTGGTTTCAATTCTGCGGATGGTGGTTTTTTAATAATTGCCTCAGGAATAATTTTTCTTATGCGATTTATATATTCAGCCAGTTTGTATACCATTGTCTTGGGCACATCAGAAATTACTGCAAGCCCGCCGCTCATATCACCGTATAAAGTGCAATAACCTACTGCAAGTTCGCTCTTATTCCCTGTAGTCAGGACAAGATAACCGAATTTGTTTGATAATGCCATGAGTATATTCCCCCTGATCCTCGCCTGGATATTCTCCTCAGTTGTATCAGCCTCTCTCCCTAAAAAACTATCCTTTAATGTTTTCAGGTATGACTCGTAAACTTCACTTATAGGAATGATTTTGAATTCAATACCTAAATTTTCTGCAAGTTCCTTTGAATCTTCCACACTCCCTTTTGAAGAAAATGGTCCGGGCATTGTCACACCCAGAACATTTTCCTTACCAATTGCTTCTACCGCAATACAGGCAACCATTGAAGAATCAATGCCGCCTGACAATCCAATGACTGCCTTTTTAAAACCACATTTTTTAAAATAATCACGAACACCAAGAACGAGTGCTTTATACACACTTTCAATCTCTTCAAGGGGTTTATAATTTTCTAAACTACCTTTTTCTGATGTATCAATCGTCTTTATAGATTCTTCAAAAGGGGGGAGAACATCAATGGGCATACCCTCTCTATCAATGGCCATACTCCTGCCATCAAATATCAATTCATCATTTGCACCTACCTGATTCACAAAGATGAAAGGAATTTTATACTTCTTTGTATGATTCTGTATCATCTTAAATCTAACCTCTTCTTTGCCGATAGTAAATGGTGAGGCTGAGATATTTATCAATATCGTTGCCCCTTTATGCACAAGGATATTGATCGGATCAAGGTTGTAAAACTGTCTCTGCCAGAGTTCAGGAAGGCTCCAGGCATCTTCACAGATTGATATGCCGATGACCTCACCTTTAAATGGAATGGTCTTGATCTCTGGTGCCGGGTCAAAGTATCTTGCCTCATCAAAGACATCATAGGTTGGTAACAAGGATTTCGGCTGGATGAGATTTATCAAACCACGATGGATGAATAATGCTGCATTATAAAGCCCCCTCCCAGTATCTTTGTAAGAATAAAGCGGTGCACCGAAGATTATACCGAGGTCGGGAAAGAATGAGGATGCCTTTACAACCTCTTCAATTCCTTTTTCTACATTCCGAATGAACCATTTCCTTTCAAGTAAATCCTGGGGTGGATAACCAGAGATGAAGAGTTCAGATAAGACCACTAAATCCGCATCTGCATCCTGTGCCTTCTTTAATACATTTATCAGTCTTTCTACATTGCCTTCAACATCACCAACCACTGGATTTAACTGGGCAAGGGTTATTCTCATACAAAATTATAATGAATAATTCAATTGAAGTCAAGGGAATGGCATATCCATCACCATATTACCTGCGAATTAAAAATGGATTGGATAAAAAGAATCATATCCCTCTTCTCGCCATACTTCTTGGCAGATAAGTGAGGGCTCCCAAAAGTTTGCGCGTTCTCCATAGCATTCACTTACTCCTGATGTATCTTGTGTTTAATCTCTTTTATTAAGTACCGCAATTTTCAAATTCCTATACTTTAAGATACAAAAATTTGATTAAGTCAGAAATAGAAGGCCGGTAATCAACGTAAATCAAAAATAATTTGTTGTGAATCTGGCATTAAATAAAAAGAACGGGGCGGGCAAAATACCCGCCCCGTTTATTAGAGATATTTATTTACTTAACAACGCACCAGCGGAGTCCAGCAATCTTCTGATATGCAATCTTCAGCGTGAGCTGGACGCCATTTATTCCGACAACCTGGATTTTACCAAAATGATCAGTTGATGCATCCCAGCCATCATTATTTGGGTCAATCCAGAAGTAGTATACAGCACCGCTGACTACATCGGTCTGTGTTGAATACCCACCTGGTGCATCCGCGATCTTGACATCATTATAATTCGTCTGGCCACTGTTCTTAGTCACATTGACTTCGTTATTCAATGGTGGATTGCGGTCACTTGGTGATACAAACTTAATAGTTGTTGGCCCTGAACTATAAACCCAGTAATCGATCAAAGGCCAGTTATTCTGATTGGAGATTGCATATGCAACTGCATTACCCTGGGCATTGAAGCCGAATCCGCTTGGATGGGTGGTATCCGGATCTGAACTTCCATAGACCGTAAGGGTGGCTGTCTCTATTGCACCACAATCAATCTCATCCTTTCCACTCTCCTGGTCCCCTGCATAAGCAGAAACCTCATAGAGTGCAGCAGGTGTTGTAGCATTATAGGAAGTTGTTGTTACAGAATCAATCTTTTTACCATCAGCATAGATATAATATCCATCAGCATCAGTAATCTCATCCCAATTGAGGACGAGTGTGCCACCTTTGTCATCTGGTTTTACCGTATATGTGACCTCAGGTGTTTCAAGGGTTACTTGTTTTTCACAACCAACAAAGATAACCAAGAGCGCAAATATGGATAGGATTAAAACTTTCTTCATTTTTTCCTCCTTACTTCTGTGTTGGTGGTTTTAAGCCGCCGCCAGTTCCACCACCGGTTGGTGGTTTGGGCATACTTTTGTGATATTTATCAAGATGTGCGTTATAATTAGCAGTTAGAGAATCCAATGCGGTCTGGAGATTCGCAACCTGGCTCTTTAAGGCGCTGATCTCCGCCTTCACCGCATCCAGTTGTTCACGCGTTACCACATTCTGTTGCTGCTGTGGCTGGCAGCCGATTATCGCAAGGGCGATTGCGATAATCATAAGGGTTGCGAGTTTCTTCATATCTTACCTCCTTGTTTTTGCTATTATTGTGCAATAAGTAGCACTTGTAAGTAGAACACGCCCTTTTTAAAAAATGGGCCTAAGTGGAATCGAACCACTCACCTCACGCTTATCAGGCGTGCGCTCTAACCAACTGAGCTATAGGCCCATGATAACGCATAGACAAAAGCACTATATTATATGTAATCAACGCTATTTGTCAACCCCAATCTTAATGTCCACGAATTTACCTATTTCCTTGGATGGTCTGGGTCCGGGACACAGGCTCCAACTGGACAGACGGATGCACACTGGGGCTCATCAAAATGTCCTACACATTCCACGCACTTATTGAAATCAATCTTATATATCGGGTCCCCTTCGCTTATCGCCTGGACCGGACACTCAGGAGCACAAAGCCCACAGGCTGTGCAATCTTCAGTAATCTTATAAGCCATTTTGCCTCCTTTTAAATAAAAACAGATGATTATATATAATTCTCTGTAAAAGTCAAGCCTATTTTTTATTCCTTTCCTTTAAAATCTCCCGGGCTCTAATTCCAATTGGTGAATTTGGCTTTTTTATGATTATATCTTCCAGGATTTTTATTCCATCCCTTTCCCTGCCAATACTGAAATATATCTCTGCCTTAAGGAGTATTGCTTGATGGATTCTATTTGCAGGAAAATCTCTATGTAACTCTTCAAGTGCAGATAATGCCTGGTCAAAGTTTTTATTCTGATAATAGATGAGGCTAAGATAATAAAGGGCATAATCACCTATTGATGTCTTTATTAATGCCTTTAAACTATCCTCAGAATGTTTAAAATCCTTTATCTCATAAAAATATATTGACCTTGCGAGTTTCTTTAATAAGATGGTATCCTTGCGTGCGGATTCAAATAGGTGTAACCTTTCCAGGGATTCGTTCGCATATCTTGCATTGGAAAATCGTGCTACGGTTATCAGATACTGTTCCCGTGCATTTAATAAGGCACATTTGAAGAATAGATTCTCACCAATGAGGTAGTTCAGTTGTGCCTCTTCTTCAAAGCCGAATAATTTTTCATAGTTTTTTAAGTATTTGTTTGCAGTATCAAATAATCCCAGTCTCCGGTATTCATCATTCAGTTTTAAAAGACAATTAAAATCTTTTGTATTTTCTATCAGAAGTTTTAATGAATCAAGCGAGACAGATAACAGAAGGAAGATTATCGCCACTCTTGCTCCATCAATGCCTTGAAATACTCCCTTATCAATAATTCATACTCTTCAGGATGGGGTTGCTTGAGTGCCCTCTGGATTATCTCAAGTAACTGGTCCTTTCCCAGGTCTTCTGATAATGGTGCTGGTGATGGGCGCTTTATATCCTCTCCAGGCTTGCTCTTGCGTTCCTTTGTCCAGTCTTCCTGCCTTATTGACCTCTCCGCATCAAGTAACCTTGAGATGATGAGTTGCTGGCGTTCAATCAACTTTCTATCAATCTTATACTGGTATAATGCCTCTTCAGTTTCCTTCATCTCCTGCCCGAGGTTATCAAGCAAATCCTGAAATCTACCAGCCTCAGGAGAGTTCTTCAAGGATTCCAGCGCCTCCCTGAGTTCGCGCTGTTTTCCGGCAAGACGCTGGATCTGTGCCATCTGTTCAGGAGTGAGCCCTGAGACAGGTATCGGGAAGAGGCTCATCAATGACTGGCCAATGCCCATCTGATCCCGAGTGAGCTGGGAGAGATTCTTGAGAAATTCATCCATACCGGTTGAAGAACCACTCCCCTCGCTTGCCTTTTTCAGCCCTTCAAGTAATGTGAGCGCAGCAAGATTCAATTGCTTCATCGCCTCCTGGATATGGTGCCTTTTAGTATCTCCAGGATTTAATGATGCAAATTCCATCTCTTTTAATGCCCTTGCCAGCCTCTTCCCTGTCTCAGGTGAGACATAAAGACTCTTCACCTGCTGGGCATATAGGCTCTCCGCGACCTCTTTTGTAGCATTAGCAATCTTTGATTGTTTATCAGGGTCAAACCCTTCTGGAGTCAACAATTCCTCTTCAAGCTGGGATAATTCAATCAGTTGATTCAGGGTTTCAAGGAGGTTACGCCTCAGATTTGCCACCCTCCCTTTTGTCAGTTCCTCATACATCCTCTGCAAATCGGTAGATAGCCTATTCAATTCCTTCTTCAGTTCTTCCGGGCTCATATTCTGGGCCTGGGCTATTGACTTTACCTGCCCAGCAGCAAAATTTAACTGTGCTGATATCTCCTGTTCCAATCCTTCAGAGTTTGCAAGTTTCTCAATCTCCTGGCCAAGACTATCAACCATTTTATAAAGGGAGTCAAGGGATTCCTTAATATTCTCCATACCTTTCAACTCCCTTAGACTCTCAATCTCCCCCGCCTTTTCTGCAATCTCCTTTGCCTTTTCTGCAAGTTCTTTCAACTTCTCTTCTTGTTGATACCTTTTCAATATTTCAAGGGTCCGCTCCAGTGCCCTCGCGAGTTCCTCTTGTGCCTCTTTTAAATCCTCCATTGCCTTTTTTAACTCGTCAGGCTTCTTATTCATTGCGTTCTGGAGATTCTCAATTGCCCTCTTTAACTCTTCAGGGGCAATTTCCTGGAGTATCTTTGTAATCTCCTGGAGTCGTTCAAGGGATTTCTGGTCAAGAAATATACCGCCTTTTAATTTTTCAATCGTCTTTTTTAATTCATCCTGCCATTCCTCAATCTTCTTTACTACATTCTCTTCCTTCTTTATTACCTCTTTTAATTTTTCATTATCAAGCCAGGAGAGTTCCCTTTCCCGCTTGAGTTTTTCCTCAACCCTCTTTATTTCATCCATACCTTCCTGGTGTGAATCCTTCAGTTCTTTTATCTCATTCTGGACCAATTCTTCTTTCTCTTTAACCTCATCATATATCTGTTCCATCGTAGGAAAGTATATGTAATATTCCTTGCTCTTTGTCCTCTGCCCTGCATTGTCCTGGACCTCAACATAATATGTGACCCTGTCTCCAGGTAGCATACCAAGGTTCTTCAAATCCCAATCATAGAATACCGTATCCTCAGCACTACCTTTATTAAAATTTAGGTTAACCCTGCTGGAATCCTTGAACTGGTAACAAAGGTGAACCCTATTTATTCCATAATCATCACTGAACTTTATACCAAGGGTTACCTTCATATCCTGGGGCATACTGATATTAAAACCTGGATAGAATATTTCTACAAGTGGTGCGAGATCAGGTATTGCATAAATATTTATTAACTCCTTGTGAAGACTCGTCCCTTTCATCCATAGATTTGCCAAACCACTCTTGTTTATTTTGAACCTTCCTGAAAAACTCTCACCATTGCAGAAGAGATTTATTGTATCACCAAATTCAATCCATGCCTCTGCTAAATTCTGGGATACCAGACCTTTGACCTCAACGATTGTTCCCACTGGAACAACTAATTGCCTCCCGGTCTCTATCTCATCTTTTAATTTTGTATATTCAGGATAAATAAGATGAAAGGATAATTCCTTTAGATAGATTGGTTCCACAACATCTATCCGGTATTTTTCAGTCGTTATTCCTGCAAATTCAAAATAGTAATAAAATGGCTCTTTAAGTTCAAACTTTTTATCAGCACGGCACCTTATAACCGGTAATGAGACCTTTTCCAACTTTGACCCGAACTGATAAATTAGTGATACCCTTTCCGGGATGTATGGTCCAAAGAGATTTATTCCAATGTCCACATCTTCACCCTTGTTGAACCTACCATCACAAGGGGTAACCTTATATTCAATCTTATGATTCAATGCAAACCAGAATCTTTCGGGAAATAATGCGAGAAATGATAAAGCAAATATGATGGAAATGAGAAGAATTGATATTGATTTTTTCAGTATTCTCCAGTCCAGAAAGTCTTTTACATTTATATCTCTAAATTTTTCCTCAGTAGATTGAATAAATGCATTTATCAAATCTTTTGAATAACCTTCCCGTGTATTATCAGGGATTCGGGCGAGTTGGAGTGCACTGATGAATTCACCCTTTGCATCAATCTTCTTATCCAGTTCCTTTGCCCATAATTCAAAACCTCTCCTTTGATAAAATAATAATGGTATTAAACCGAGCAGTCCATAAAGATAGGATTTTAATAGAAATAAAGCGATGGTCATAGAAAGGATCGTTGTGCTCAGGGTAAAGATTAGAAGGGAGAGGGAGTTTAATCTCCCCTGGACTCGGGCATAGGATTTTATTTTTTTGAGGAGTATCATATTTTCAATGGGTGAGTGCATAGACCACGATATTTATCCCCATTCTCAATGCCTGCTCCCTCTTTTCTGGTGGGTCATTATGGACATCAGGATCTTCCCAGCCACAACCAAGGTCGGTTTCATAAGAATAGAATACTACAAGTCTGTTATTGTAAAATATGCCAAAACCCTGGGCTGGTTTGCCATCATGTTCATGTATCTTTGGCAAACCTTCAGGAAAATTATAAAAAGAATGGTAGATTGGATGGTCAAATGGTAATTCAACCAATGGTGATTCAGGGAAGACCTTTCTCATCTCCCTCCTGAAAGAGGAATCCATTCCATAACAGTCATCTGCATGGAGGAATCCGCCATTTGCAAGATACCTTCTTAAAATTTTTATCTCTTCATCAGTGAATCTCACCTCACCGTGCCCGGTCATATATAGATAGGGGTATTTAAACAAATCTGGATCAGCCAACTCTACTACAACCTCCTTTGGTGCAGCACGAATATGTGTCCTTTCATTTATTGCCTTGAGAAGGTTGGGTAAGGAACTCGGGTCACAATACCAGTCACCACCACCCCCATATTTTAATCGGGCAATGGTAAAATCATATTGGGTAAAAAATATCAATCCGAGGAGGGCAATTACCATATTTATATTATAAACCTGAATTAGCCAATGTCAAGGTAGAGGATTTACTTCTTCCACCCGCTTCCATTTTGCAGGAATGCATGTTCTTCCAACAGAACTTTGAAGGGAGAAAATGGAGATTTTTGCACCCCTTTACCTATTCACCTTTTGATAAGAGCATCCAGAAGAAGCATAATAAATTGGGGGTCAGGAGTATTATATCTTGACTTATCAATAAAAAGGGTTATAATATACAATGATTTAAAGGAGGCTATATGGGATTGACAACTTTGCTAATCATAGTTCTGATTTTGATCGTGCTCAGTGCGATTAAGGTCTTAAGAGAATATGAACGGGCGGTCGTCTTCAGGCTTGGAAGATTTATTGGAGTAAAAGGGCCAGGAATATTTATCCTCTGGCCCGGGATTGATAAGATGGTAAAGGTTCCATTGCGGATCGTGACGATGGATGTTCCTCCCCAGGATGTGATAACAAAGGATAATATTTCGGTAAAGGTAAATGCGGTAGCGTATTTCAGGGTTTTTGAACCATCAAAGGCAGTCCTTGAAGTTGAAGATTATTTATATGCCACAAGTCAGATCGCCCAGACAACACTGAGGAGTGTCCTGGGTGAGTATGAACTTGATGATCTATTGACCCAGCGCGAGAAGATTAATATGCGTCTCCAGAAGATAATTGATGAACAGACCGATCCCTGGGGAGTGAAGGTTTCAACTGTTGAAATCAAGCATGTTGATATTCCTCAGGAGATGCAAAGGGCAATTGCTCGACAGGCTGAAGCAGAAAGGGAACGGAGAGCGAAGATTATCCACGCAGAAGGTGAATTGCAGGCTGCGGAAAAATTGAACAAAGCTGCTCAGATCATCGGGCAGACGCCAACCGGCATCCAGTTAAGGTTCTTACAGACCTTGACCGAGGTTGCTACTGAGAAGAATTCTACTACAATATTTCCGATACCGATTGATCTTTTTACACCATTCATAAAGAAATTGTCTGAAAAAGAGTAATGGTAAATCTGTATCAACAAGAGGGGTTGGACTATTTTGAATTGATATCTCTTGCGCTCAGGAATGAGTATAATCTATCCACAATCAAGGCTGGAAAATTTGAAATACCCGCTAAGGCTTTCAACCCTTTGCGTAATCAATATGATGCATCAAGGATTATTGAGAGTTTGATACCGAAGTTTGATAACAAATCTGATTTAAATCTCCTCATTACCGATGTTGACCTCTATGTGCCCAGGTTCAATTTTATATTTGGCCTCGCAGAGATTCAGGAAAGGGCGGCAATCGTCTCCAGATACAGGCTCAATGGCAGTAATATGAAGGAAAGGCTGGTAAAAGAGGTTATCCATGAAGTTGGACATTTGCTGGGATTGCCTCATTGCCCGGTCCCAGCCTGTGTAATGTATTTCTCCAATACCATTGATGATACAGATAAAAAAAGCAGTCATTTATGTCAGGAATGCAGGAGGCGATTTGAAGAATTATAATCTCTTTACTCCTGGGCCAGTGGATATACCAGATGATGTTCTGGAAGCCACTGCCCATAAATGCATTTATCACAGGGAAGATAAGTTCAAGATTTTATTAAATGAAATAACAGAGATGTTAAAAAAATTAGTTGATTGTAAACACCGAATCTATATCCTCACTTCATCTGGAACTGGTGCAATGGAGACTGCTTATGTGAATATTATGTCCAGATCCGATTTACCGGTGGTTGGAATCTGTGGTAAATTTGGTGAGCGCTGGGCTGAATTGTGTAAAAGTTATGGTCATAATCCTGTGATTATAAGACAGGATTTTGGAAGGTCAATCAGCCCGGATATGGTTGAGGATGGTTTGAAAAGGGCAAAGAAGCCAGCAGTCGTCTTCACAACACTTACCGAGACATCAACCGGGGTAGTTAATGATATAAAAGGGATTAGTGAGGTGGTGAAACGGTATGATGGGTATCTGGTGGTTGATGGTGTTGCGGGGATTGGTGCTGATCCATTCTATCTTGACGGATGGGGTGTTGATGTCCTTGTGGGCGCTTCACAAAAGGCGCTGATGGCACCACCTGGTATTGCCTTTGTAGCGGCTTCTGGACGTGCCTGTGAAAAATTTAAAACAGCGGATACACCCAGATACTACTTTGATTTAAATCTTTATGAAAAATTTCTGGAAAAAGGGCAGACCCCCTGGACCCCGGCAATAACGATCCTTTATGGTTTGAAAAAGGGGCTCCAGAAGATTATGAGGATCGGGGTTGAAAGAAATTATGAAAGACATAGAAGGCTTGCTGAGTTTGTCCGCCAGAGGTTTAAAAAACTTGGCTATGAACTCTTTGCTGAAAAACCTTCCAATGGGCTCACCGTGATAAAGATGCCCCAGGGTATTGATAGCACTGACGTAATAAAAGAGTGTAAGGAGAAATTCGGTATCCTATTTGCCAATGGACAGGGTGAGTTAAAGGGCAAGATACTTCGGGTTGGTCATATGGGAAATTATAATATAAAGAAACTGAGTCACGCACTTGATATCTTTGAAAAAGTAGTGGCAAAAAGGTTGAGAGGGGGTAAATATTAATACATCAAGGAGGGCAGAATAATGAACCGCTATATAAAACTCGGGTATGAAGGGATTGAACTTGAACTCCCTGTTCATGCCCTTTATCTTTATCGTGATGAAAATCAACTCCTTGAAAATATAAAACCCTTGATCAAAGAGGGAATAGACCGAAAGGAACGGTGTGTTTATATAGGAACAGAGCCCTGTATAAAGGAACTGAGGAGTGAATTTAAGAATCAACTACACATTGTGGAGGAGAAGATTGAAGCATCGCACTTCCTCCCCTGGCTAAAGAATGAGTATGATAGACTTATTAAAGGTCATCAAGGGATGCGGGTATTTGTAGAGAGTTCAAAGGATTTTCTAAGTTTTGAAGAACTGCTTGATGATTTCAATACCCAGCCTGACCTTAAACTCTTTGTTCTGTGTCAATATCGGATTGAGAAGGTGAGTTCTGAGGATATCCTTGAGATTTTAAAGAGCCATCCCTATGTCTTTGTTGAGCACCTTTTAAAACCAAACTGTTTCTATTCCCGTGTTAAACACCGTATCTGGCTTGATCCACTGACCGGTATCTTCAATAGGAGATACTTTGAAAACCAGTTGAGCAAGGAATTGCAAAGGGCATCAAGGTATGAACATGCCCTCTCCATTCTCTTTCTTGATATAGACAAATTCAAAAGGGTGAATGACGAATTTGGTCATCAGGTTGGAGACCAGGTATTACTGGAACTTGCCCAGTTGCTGGAGAGGAATTTGAGGAGTGTTGATGTGATTGCCCGGTATGGAGGCGATGAATTTATCATCCTTTTGCCCGAGACAAAAAAGGAATCTGCGTATAAGACTGCAGGCAGATTGCTATATACGATACAGCGGTATGATTTCTTCAAAGGTGATGTAAAGATAAGGGAACTGGGTGTATCAATTGGTATTGCTTCATTCCCGGACGATGCTGGTGGCACATATGAGTTAATAAAGAAGGCAGATGTTGCCCTTTATAAGGCAAAGGAAAGAGGGGGCAATCAGGTTATGGTCTTTATGTAATAGGAGGTTATATGGCGATCACACCACTTGAGATTCGGAAGCAGGAGTTTAGAAAGTCATTTCGTGGTTATGACCCCCATGAAGTTCGCTCTTTTCTTGAAATGGTCTCAAATGAGATGGAGAATCTGATGCGGGAGAATGCATCTCTGAATGAGAAAGTAAAGGACCTTGATGCAAAGATTGAAGACTATCGGCGAATGGAGAAGATTCTTCAGGATACCTTAACCACCACCCAGAAGGCAACCGAGGAACTGAGAGAAGGGGCAAAGAAAGAGGCAGAGACGATAATTGCTAATGCCCGGGCAGAAGCCCAGAGATTCTTGCGTGAGGCACAAACCGAACTTGCACGGATAAAAGAAGAGACAAAGATGGTAGAACACCAGAAACTCCTCCTCGTCTCTGAATTTCGGGGATTGCTTGAATCATATCTCCGTTTACTTGAGCGTCTGGAAAAGAAATGAAGGCAAAGATAAATGAAACACTAAACTATCTCCTTGAAAAGACGAATATAAAACCGAGAATCGGTATAATCCTTGGGACGGGCTTGGGTGGTTTGGCTAAGAAGATAAAGATCAAGAATGCATTTGATTATAAGGATATTCCTCACTTTCCTGTTTCCACTGTTGAATTTCACAAAGGTAGATTGTTATTCGGTTCCCTTCGTAATAAAGATGTGATGGTGATGCAGGGAAGGTTTCACTATTATGAGGGATATAGTGCAAAGGAGATTACATATCCTGTGATTATAATGAAGAAGATGGGCGTAAGGTATCTGATAATATCAAATGCTGCAGGTGGGCTCAATCCCGACTTTTTGCCGGGTGATATAATGCTCATCACCGATCACATAAACCTCATCCCTGATAATCCTTTGCGTGGACCAGAGGAGTTAAAGTTTGGGCCACGATTCCCTGACATGTTAAACTGCTATGAGCCAAGATTGATAAAGATTGCTGAGACAATTGCCCAGAAAATGGGAATCTTCATAAAAAAGGGTATATATGTTGGAGTCCCTGGACCTAATCTTGAAACCCGTGCTGAATATCGTTTTCTGAGGATAATTGGTGCTGATGCAGTGGGAATGTCCACAGTCCCTGAGGTCATTATGGCAAGGTATCTGGGCATAAAGGTCCTTGGAATTTCAGTTATAACCGATATGGGACTCCCTGATGCCCTCCAGCCTGCGAGCCTTGTAAAGATACTTCTTGCTGCAAAACGGGCTGAGCCAAAATTAATAAAGATTGTAGAAGGAGTGGTTGAAAAGTTGTGAAGGATAAATTCATAATAATCTTGATTCTTTTAACAGCCTGCTCTCAGAAGGAAGTCCGTATAAACAATGCACGGAAATTTATAAACCAGTGGAATTACGACCGGGCACTTATTGAAATCTTAAAATATCGCGAGGATAAAGATTCAGAGGTACAGTATCTTTTAGGATATTGCTACTTTGGAAAAAATGAGTATGACCAGGCAAAGGAATATTTTAAAAACTCCCTCGGGATTGATACAATATTTAAAGACAGCATTATCAACCTTTATACAAATGCCGCAAAGAAGTCTTTGAAGATTTCAGAATTGAAGAAGGCAATTTATTTCTATAAAACAATTACCGAACTCGTCCCTGATTACCAGGAGTCTGAGAATCTATTTTTACTGGGGGATTTAAATTTTGAGCAGGGTAATTTTATAGATGCCCTTTCTGCATATCTCAAGGCTTATGCAATTGATTCCACATCAGAATTAGCAAGGAGGTCAATAAAGAATTTTCTAAAAATCTTGATTGAGTTGGATAGTCTTCAAATCGCACAGAAGATTGCACTAAGAGAATATAAAAGGGCAAGAACATCAGAGAATCTTTTAACACTCGGTGAAATCAACTTCATGCTCGGCAAAAAATATTATGAGAAAGGTCAATATGATAGTGCAACTGTTTATTTCAAGGAGGTTGTGAGTGCCCAGGAACCAAAATCCCTTCTTGATGACGCCTGTTTCTATCTTGGTGAGATATACTATGCAGGAAATAATTTTGAGCAGGCACTTGAATATTACAAGAAGGTTTTGCGCCTCAACCCCTATCAAAAAGGAGAACTTGTTCAGCAGGCACAGATGAGGATAAAGGAGATAAAGGAGCGCCAATGATAAATCTTAATATCCGCACACCATTTATCAAAAACTTAATTTTCTTACCTGTTATAATCTCCATATTCTGTAGCAAACAAAATCTAACACAACTTGGACCTGATGATGAATTTGAAAGGGCGATGGAATTTTATAACCAAAAAAAATATGACCAGGCAATAAAACTCTTTGAAAGGATAATATTCTACTATGCCACAACCGAATTTGTTGACGATGCCCAGTTCTATCTCGCAGATTCTTATCTAAAAAAGAAGGACTATGCCCAGGCAATAACTGAGTTTGAATATCTAATAAAAAATTTCCCCAATACCCCATTTCTTGAGAGAAGTTATCTTTTGCGGGCACAGGCATATTTTTTAAAATCCCCTGGTTATGAAAAGGATCAGACGGAGACAAAAGAGGCGATTTCATTGCTGGATGAATTTCTTACCCGCTTCCCGAATTCTATCTATAGTGACACGGCAAAGGCATTGATACTTAAAGCAAGGGACCGTCTCGCAAAGAAGGAAGTGGAAAATGGCAAACTTTATCTCAAGATGAAAGAGTATGATTCTGCGATATTGTACTTTAAATATGTTATTGACAATTATCCTGAAACCTCCAGTGCTGAAGAATCTAAGTTTCTTCTCGCCCAAACCTATGAGAAGGCCAGAAGGATGCAAGAGGCCTATGATTTATACAAAGATTTGGTTGATAGTCCTAAGTGGAAGCATATTGCAGAGGAAAAGATTAAAAGATTGAAAATTGAAAATCCGTAAGAAGATAGGAATCTTTGGTGGACTCTTTGACCCACCCCACATTGGTCATCTCATCTTGGGCCAGTGGGTTCTTGAGGAGTTTAATCTCAACAGGATAATATTCATCCCTGCCTTCAAACCACCGCATAAAGATATATATTCACCCTTCAAACACAGGTATAAGATGATTGAGATTTCAATCAGGGATAACAAAAGATTTTTTCTCAGCGATATTGAAAGGTATATCAGGGGCAAGACCTATACTTATAAGGTATTACAATTCCTAAAGAAATCAAACCCATTGTATAGTGAGTCAGATTTATATCTCATAATTGGCGCAGACCAGTGGAATGAGATAGAGCACTGGAAGAAGCCTGATACGATATTCAGGTATGCGCAGGTTGTCGTCCTTCCCAGGCCGAATTATAATATAAAGGATAATAGTCCATTTTATAAAAAAATAATGCTTAGCAATGCCCCACTGATTGATATCTCTTCTACAATGGTAAGGGAAAGGATTAAGGCAGGATTGAGTATAGACTACCTTGTAATACCTGAGGTTCAGGATTATATAAAGAGAGAGAAACTCTATATAACCTGATTATCCACTTATGTCATAAAAGACCAATCCCGAGATCAACTTGGGATAGAAGTCGGTTGATTTCTGCGGCATACGTTCACGTTTTGTAGCAACATCCCGAACCTGTTCAGGCCTTGTTGGATTCATCAAAAATGCAAACTGAAATTCACCGGAATCTACCCTTTTCATCGTCTCATCTATGCCTCGCTGGTATCGGACATGCTCCTCTATCCTTTCTGGTTTTATGCCGAGGACATTTTCTATCAAAAGGGTATGGAGTATTGCAACATCCAGGCTCCGGTATTCATTGCTCCTTTCCGGTAGTAATCTTCCCATTGGTTTTAAATCCTTCAATTTTAGAAGATAACTATCCTGCTTGGAATAGAAAGCGAATGTATACATCTTTTCACTTTTGAGGAGATTGCTCAAAGCCTTTTTATCAACCCTTTTGACATCAAAAAATTCTTTCGCCTTTTCCAGAAAATCCTGTATCTGAAAGTTCTTCAGATTCATAATGAGGCGATGGGTAGGTAATATGACCAGCCCCGGATCCTGGATATTCACCAGAGTGACCATCTTATAATTTGCAGGATGTTCAGGACCTACTTCACCCAGTTCACTCAGATAATTGAATGCAGTCTCATAACGATGGTGGCCATCAGCAATGACAAAGATGGCATCCTTTAAAAGAGAGGCAATCTCAGTGATTACATTCTTGTCCGTGATTCGCCATAATTTATGTGTAATATCACGGTCATCCTTTACATCTATCAGTGGTGGCTTTTGACAACTCTCTTCAATTGTATCCATCACAAGATTTTTAGGGTCAGTATATAATAAGAATACAGGCTCAAAATCCTTTTTTGTTATTCTTGTGAGATTCAGGCGGTCTTCTTTGGGTTTAGAAAGGGTCTTCTCATGGGGTAATATATTACCCTTGCCCAGTTCTTCAAGTTTCACACGGCAGATAAACCCTTTTCTAATATAATTCTTACCTTCGATTGAAAACTCCTGAAAATATGGATATATAGATTCCTCTTCATCCTGTATAAATATGCCATCCCTTAACCATTCCTGGACGCATTTCTTCGCATTTTCATATTCCTGTGCGCGATTATGGCCATCTGCATAATGGGTTAGAACAAGATTGACAAAACTATATGGGCTCCTCTTTTTATATTCCTTTTCCATCTCATCCGTGATCTGGTCATAGGGTTGGGTAATGACATCAGCAAGATTCTTTATCTTATTAAGATTATACCTAATTCCCTTGAATGGTTTTATCTCCGGCATCAATCCCCCTGTTTAACTCCTCAGGGCATCCCTGACCAATTCAGCAATCTGGAGACCAGCCCTCTGCTGACCCTCTTCGGTCTGTGCACCTATATGGGGTGTAAGGATAACCTGTTCCAGACTGAATAGTTTATGTTCCTTGGCAGGCTCAACCTCAAAAACATCAAGGCAGGCAACCTTCACCTTTCCAGAGACGAGTGCATCATACAATGCATCCTCATCTACAACACCTCCACGCGCACAATTCACGATGATTACTCCGTCTTTCATTTTATCAAATGCGGATTTATTCAATAGATGTGTGGTCTCTTTTGTCTTTGGAATATGGAGCGATATAAAGTCAGAGTTCTTCAACAATGTATCAAAATCAACGATCTTTGCATAATCAGAACTCTGGACATAAGGGTCATAAGCAATCACCTCCATACCGAGTGCCTTTGCCCTTTTTGCCAGTTCTGAACCAATCCTGCCGATTCCGACGATACCAAGGATCTTGCCGTACAATTCAATTCCATGGAATTTCTTCTTCTCCCATTTCCCTGCCTTGGTGGAGATTGTTGCCTGGGGAATCATCCTGGCTGCAGAGAGCATCATACCCAAGGCAAGTTCCGCAACAGAGATAGAGGTTGCAGCAGGCGTATTCACAACCTTTATTCCCCTTGCCTTTGCTGCCTCAGCATCAACATTGTCCAGACCAACACCAGCCCGACCAATAACCTTCAATTTTTTACCTGCCTCAATCACCTCTTTTGTTACCTTCGTTGCACTGCGCACAATAATCGCATCAAAATCCGGAATGGTCTTTATCAATTCCTCGGGTGACATTCCGGTCTTTTCAACAACTTCAAAACCACTATTCTTTAATATTTCAATCCCTTCTTTTGCGATAGGGTCAGAGATTAAAACCTTCAACTCAACCTCCTTTTGGAATAATTATATCCAGAATTATTTTAAAATCAACGAGATAAATTTCTGACGACTTCCTACTTTTTCCTCTTCCCCACAAAGATTGGCGGGGAGTCCGCCATACCTCTTAGTGAATAAGTGAGGGATGGGGGTTCAGGGGTTTTTCTCCACTGATATATCTTGAAAAAAGTTGTGGGAATTAAATGGAGGGTTTTGAGGGAATTTCAAAGAGAAAAAGGGGAGTTGTCAGTTAGAACACCCATTGACAGTTTGAAGAAAATTAATAAAATTATATAGGTTTCGGAGTTATTATGAAATCTAAAAGGCGACTCTTTTATTCAGTCTTGATTGTTTTATTCCTTATAATGTTTTTTGGTGTTTGTAGCAACAAAGAATCACATTACAGTGTCCCGGATTTCACCCTCACAGATATCTTTGGCAATGATGGCAATCTTTATACAATTTTGAGGAAAGGTCCGGTTTTAATAGTCTGCTGGACACCACACGAACTTTTGCAAATCTATACAATATACAGGCAATACCAACAACTATTGCAATTGACCGAAAGGGTGAAATCTTTTTTAATTACCTGGGTTATAAACCAGATGACGAGAAGTTCATCATTGACACCTTGAGGGCAGTCTTGTTGGGTGATAACTGAGGTTAGTGCTATGATGGATTACCGTAGTATATCAAAATCAATACACAGATGGTTTCTATTCTTTATCGCATCTATTACCAGTTGCATAACTCCATTATACGAAAAGGCTGAAGTTGGAAACAAATGGGTGGGTAATGCAGGATTTTGTTATATCAATCTGACAATGCCTTTTACCTCCTTTGGTGATGGATGTGCCTTCAATCCTTCTCATCATTACAGCAATTTTCAGATATTCAGGTGTGATGCCTTC
>Ga0207433_10004377_pt1 | contig 26059 bp, 31 predicted proteins | sample YelNatPaOPGAMG01_FD_187559 | JGI IMG/M metagenome (GOLD analysis project Ga0207433, IMG submission 187559) | Hot spring thermophilic microbial communities from Obsidian Pool, Yellowstone National Park, USA - OP-RAMG-01 (SPAdes) (version 3) | ecosystem: Environmental > Aquatic > Thermal springs... | reverse complement strand
TTGTATCAATTCTTTTTTCAACCCTAGCTCTCTTTTCTCATCCATGGAGCTGGACAATAGTAATACTTGCTGCACTCTTGCTTTTTCCTTTAAACTTCTTCCTGAGTAAACTTAATTTAAGAAGGCCTTACAACAAAGAAGAATCTTTACTTATAGGAAGTTTCTTTTTAGTTAACTTAATTTTGGATGCATTAAAACAATACTTTTTGAATTCTTTAAGTGGAGCTTATGCAGACTACAGTATTACTAAGAGCACTTTCTTGGTCTCAAACATTTTTATCTTAGATAGAAACCTAAATTTTCTAACTCAAGTTTTCGTTGGAGGTTACACTACCAATGTTTTAGTTTTCTTAATTTCTGTTCTAGGAGTGGCTCAACTATTAAAGTACGAAGATAGTTTCTTTGATGTTTTATTTCTAATCTTGCCTATAGTAGCAGCACCATTTATATTCGTCGATGCAGTAGCTCAATCTAGACTAATTTACTTCTTACCTTTGAACGTTTACTCAACTCTAGGTTTCTATGAACTTATGAAGAAACTAGGAGAAAAAAGTAGCAGTAGAGCTTTTGTTCTTGTTCTACTACTTCTATTGAACTATAGTTTTCGATCTGTTGCTAACTTAGTTTAACTAAGAAGTTCAACTTTCAGTTGCATCTTCACTGAAGCCAAAAAACCTTTTTGCGTACATTGCTAACTTTTCGCCAGCTACTTGCTGAATAAGTTGAAAATCTTCGCCATTTAATGCTCTTATTAGTTTAATCGTTGTTATATAAGTGACGCCTCCTAAAGCAACGTAAAAAGGTAAGAAAAACTTACTGTATGCAACTTGCTGAGCTACTAAAACTACGAGAGCCATAACAACTGATGCAAAAATTGCTTTAAAGCACATATCATAGTCAATTTCTATCTTAACATTTTTTGACAAAAAGTAGAGCGAAAGGAAGAACGTTAACAAGCTTGCAGTTCCTCTCACAATTGCAAGTCCTACTAAATTCAAAAACCAAACGAGGGGAAGAAAAACCATGCTTATTGCTATTGATGCTAAGTTCAAGAACAATATAACTTTAGTTTTTCCGTAAACTAAAAGTAAATTGCTGAAGGCTGGAGAAATTCCATAAACAAGACCAAAAAGAGAAAGTACAGCTAAAACTATCCAACCTTCTTCATACTCTTGCCCAGCAAAAAGCGTTATAACAGGCTTAGAGGTAACAGCTAAGCCAACTATAAGTGGAAAAAGTACTAGCATCGTATACCTACTTGCCTTTCTTATACCAAGCGTAATTTTATTGTGGTCGTTTCTTCCGTAGGCCATTCCATAGTAAGGAAAAAGTGCTGAGCCCAAAGATGAAGTTACTGAAACAAGAACAGAAAATGCTGTATATGCAACGTTGTAAACTCCAAGTTCAGCAAGAGAAAGGTAAGTAAGAACTAAAGCTCTATCGTACCAAGTATAAAGAAATGAAGCTACTGAAGCGATGTATATTGGCCAAGAGAACTTAAGTAACTCTGGCAAGTTCTTAAAAGAGTTTCGTAGTATACCTCTACTAAACTTAACAATCCTTGAAGTTGTAACGCTGAGCATGAAGAAGGAAAAAGTATCTCCAACTATCCACCCTATTATTATGCCATTTAGTCCGTATCCCTTTACTAGAAAAAATACGATTGTAAGCCATCGAATTGTAGTAGAAGTTATTCCATATACTGCCATGTTCTTCAGCATACTATATCCCAATAAAACGTTGTTCAAGAGTGGTGAAAAAGAAACAAGAACTGAGTCTACGGCTATTAGCTTAATCGTGCTTGAAAATGTTGAAGCTTTGAAAATAAACATTGAAATTTCATTTGAAAAAAGAAATAGTACTGAAGCTAAAGGTAAGATTAAGATTGCTCTAAATGAAATTGCAGAAAAAATATACGTTGAGCTATTTTCTTCCCTTCCCCTTAACTCAGATACGAACTTTGCAATGGAATCATTCAATCCAAAGTCAGATAAAAGCTGAACGAGAGAAATTATGAGAGTTAAACCAGCAATAACCCCCATTTGTTCTTGAGTTATCATCCTTGCCATGAAAGCATAGCCAAAAACACCTATTGTAGTTGAGATTATGTTCTGTAAAGTTAAGTACACAGAACCTAAAACAATGCCTACTGCATCTAACTTGCTATCTTTGGACAAAGCACTCACTTTAGGACTTATTGTAAGATTAAGGAGCTTTATAAGAATTGTTAGTAGTTGTTAAGCTTTAACTTTGTTGTTTCATTTTCGATAGTTTTATTTTAGCTAGAAGTTGTTTTACGTCTTCTGAATATTCTTTAATTACGTCTTATGCAACCAATTTTCGTAAAAGTTTTGGTGCAACGTTAACATAGCTTTTAGGACCTAGATAGCAATACCTTTTTCTTCTTTTACTCTTCGTCTTTGAATAATGAACTGCATAGTAATAAATGTTGTTTCCAACCTTACGTTCTTCTACGTAACTATATGGAGAGCCACATTTTGGACAAAGGTTTTCTTTCCTAATACTCATTTTTTGAGCTACAATATTGTGGCTCAATATTTAGGTCTTATGGAAGGAGAACTGAAAGAAGAAAAATTAGAAAAAAGGATTAGCAAATAGAGGGTACATTAGAGCTATAAGTAATAAAATAAGAAGTATACGTGGGTATAAGTATACTAGAGTATAGTATGATGCGCCTTATACCTACTATCCTATAGAGAAAGAAGCCATTCATTTAGCTCTTAAAGACTATGAAGAAAAGAAAAAGAAGCTGAAAATTACCTAGAAAACGTTGCTTGAATTAATCCTAGTATACCTTATACCATAACCTTAAAGTTCCTTAAACAATTTGTAGCTAGCTATAAATTGTTCTTGGGTTACTAAGCCTAAAAGAGCACTTTCAAGCCTCTCTAAGCCTTATTGTGCGTAGAGTAGTATAAGTATACTTTGTATATTTTGTATAATTATATCTTAGTATCTTTATACCATAGTATACTCCATATTCTATTTCTTTACTTATATATCTATTTTTTATTTTAAATTATTTTCTGTTTTATTTTAAATGTTAATTGATAATCTTTTTTCTTCCGCAAAGTCTACTCCTATAAGTTAAAAAATTGCCCTCTAGAAAGCTTAAAAACCATTTTTAAGCATATTTAAAAAGTCGAAGTTAGCAATACCTTAATTTTTAGCTTATTTCGTAAAAATCTTAACAGTTAGCTTTCTATAGTTTCAAGTAAGTCCTTCAAGCTATACCTTATGAATTATGAATTTCTTCCTACTTTTCTCTGGATTTTGTTCAACTAGCTTATGAAGGTAGTAATCGAGAGGGATATAGTAAAATTTCTTGTTCTTGTTCCTTTCTTTCCTTATCTTTGGATGAAAGTATGCATCTATCAATTTATTAGCTAAACTTTCAAATTTTCTATTCCTTGGCATCGATTACCTACAATATTAGAGCTTTATAAGTTTACTTTTACAATTTACTCTTGTTAAACAACTTTTACGTATATAAAAAATGCCAAATAAACTTATTAAAGTAAGCTTTACTTTTTATCTTAAAAAATGAAAATAAACGAATTTAAAGAATTTGTAGAGAACAACGAGAACTACAAGTTTAGGTCGAATACTTTACGTAGTATAGCAAATGCAGTAATAGAAATTATGAACAAAAATGAAGAGCTTTCGTACAAAAACATTTCAAAGAAGACTGGAATCAAGTACATGAGCATGAGCTAGTAAAACAGGTAATAAAACTTCTTAGGATTAAGGAAATAATTGTACCTTCTGAAGAAATAAAGTCCTTGAGACAAGAAATTCAAGACTTAAGAGAAAGAGTCAACATAGAAAAAGAAATAAGAAGTTTAGAGCAAAAATTAGATTCCTTAACTCAAGATGTTCAGCATATAAAGGCAAAGCTTAACGCAATGGAAAAGGTAGATTATCTTAAACAAGAATTGAACAAGCTAAAAGAGAAAAAAGCCGTTGTTCTGAACTAAAAATGGCAGAAAGCCTTGAAAAATACTTTTACAATTCTTTACAATCGATGTAAAATTAAAAATCCAAAAAATTGAATAAAAACGTCCAAAAATCTAAAAAATCGCAACTTTTACAACTTTTACAAACATAGCAAAAACTAGTAACAAAATAAGGGGAAAAAGAATAGTAAAAGCTGAAGAAGAAGGAAGAAGCACTAATAGAATTTTATAAGGGTAGAATTAATCTCTCTTAATGGCAAATAAGTTAGTGTAGATATTCTCCAACTTCGATTCTTCTCTTTCCCAATTCAATTCTTCCATAATGGCTCTTCTTCCATTCTCGCCAAATAAAGTAGCTACTTCTGGATTTTCAAGAAGATACAAAATAGCATTCGATATGGCTATTGGATCAGTCGGATCAACCAAAACTCCACATTGGTAGGTCATAACTATTTCTCTGAGTCCAGGGAAATCACTTACTACTAATGGTAGACCGAAGAGCATACTTTCGAATAGCCTCTCTGAAGCTTTTGATCTAAGAGTCCAATAAGTTGGTTGATAAAGTACTAATGCAATGTCACCAAGCTTATAGATTTTGGGAATGTCAAAATAGGATACCGACCTTATTATTTTAACTATTCCTTCTAATTTCAAAGTCTTGACATAAGCAAGTAATTCCTTCCACTCCGATTCTGGTCTTACTAGCAACATTTTGAAACTAATGGATGAACTATATTTAGTTACTAAGAGAGATATTGACTTTAAAATCTCACGGAGCTCTAAGTATCTAGATTTTCCACCAGTGTATAATAGAACCTTTTCCTTATTGGCGTGTGCAAGATGTGCTCGACTGTTGACACATAAGCTATTACTGAATAGACTAGTTGATGGGAAGTTAGCTATTACAGAAACAGATATACCCGAATTAGTGAATCTTCTTCCTAGCTCATTTCTGTAGGATGGGACCACAATAACATGATTACAAACTTTCGCCAACAATTCTTCTAGGCGAGAAATAACAACCCACTTCGCTTTCCTCCACAGCGTTCTGGGTAAGTATGGTCCCGCAAATTGATAAGGGTAATGTTCAAAACAGTCATAAATAAGTTTCTTGTGAATTAAGAGCTTTGTGAACACTCCAACAACCAAAGATGTTAGACCAAAGCAATGATACACGTCAGCTCTTTCTTGTAGAAGAAGCGGTAGCATCTTTAACAAAAAAATCACAGCTTTGAGAAAATTATTGGAGGACATTCGTGCTCTTATCTTGGTCACTCTAATACCTTTAATCAATTCATCAGATTTGGTAAATGGTGGGGCTCCACCGAACTCTATTACATGAACACTGTAGTTCTTGGCCAGAGATGCAGCAGTTCGAATTATTCTAGGAGAAGACTCGTACGGTTGAGTGCATACAATACATACTTTGAACCGGTTCAACCTAATGTCGCTGTGCAGACCAGCTGAAGACGTAAACCTGCTGCTCACATTGATACTGTAGATCAAATTCTGGAGATTCAAAGAACTTCTGATAGGAAATAGAGTATTGAAAGTCTTGAGGAAAAGGTATATCACCATATGATTGAGAGTTCAGCCAAGCAGTTGTTCTACCAGAGATGACAATGAATACCGTTTGACTGACATTCTGTTTGGCATCTATTATATCACGGTTGAGAGCATAGTTCGAAGCATATCTTGACCAGATGACGAACAACAACTCTTCAGCATGCTTCGTGTCCGAAGTAAGGAAGAAAGACTTCACTAACTGTAAGGTTTCTAAATCATTAATGATTGGGTGAGTATTACCCTTTGTGTCATATATCATTCTGTAGTTTCTGGTTATTACATTGCCAGTTAGCCCACTCATTACTAGAACTGTAAACGGGTCACTTATTATGATAGCGTTAGGTGGCATATTATTCTTTAGCCACATACCTGTTTGATACTCATATATTGAATAGGTGTAGGGCGTCCATGAATGACTTCGAATTGACGTTAGGAATGTTAAGTACTGAGCTGTCAAAATAGGTGATAATATGGTAACACAGAGTATGAGAATAGTGCACTCCTTTAGCGTATGTACTCTCAACCTAAAAGTTAAGCCATAGCGTTTCTGCTGAATAATATTATTGTAAGAACTATGAGGTATTTGGGTCGTACTGCTAATAGCAGATATCAATGTACCGATAGGCAAAGCTGCAAAGTACGATATGAAAAGGGGCAAAAACTCGATTAAGCGGGTTGCATAATAAAATCCAAGGGCAGTAATTATAAGGTAAACTAGTATTATTGTGGTGGCAATGATTACTAAAACCTGCTCACGAACTTTTGACTGAAGCAAAGCTATTAAACACCCAACTAGAAACAAGACAAAGGTAGTATAATTAAAAGTTTTCTCTATAACTTGGAAGGCGTTATTAAATATGTCAGACCATGGAAGCGAGTGCAAGCCATATAATTGCATCAGAGAAGCAATAGCCGAGCTATATGATATTACATAAGGCAATAGCAGAAAAAGCTCAATCGATGATAGGGAGATTAGGACTCGGAAGAAGATATTTAGGTGCGAATTAGCATAATTGATCAGGATATACAAGATTAATATAAAAATCAAAATAAGAGCTAATTGATGATAGAACAACATATTGCAAATGGCTACTCCTATGATCAGAGGGTCAGTATAGTCAGGTGCCTGTCTCTTGTAGAGCAGAACATCCAAGGCCATCATTGAAGCAATCCCGATGATAGTAGTCAAGAAAGTCATGCTGATGAAATTAGTAGCTTCTATGTCAAACCAATAATTTGCGATAAATACAATGGACACTGTTGCGCTAAGGGTAAGCAAAAACAAGTAGCGCAGATTTCCCAAGCGAGGTATAATAATAGGCAGAACCAATGGCAACAGAAGAGCTCCAGCTAAAAATGCCTTAGGCAAATAATTGTGCGATGGTGAAAGTGCAAACGTGATTGTAGCATAAATAAAAAGTGATGAACATGCAACCATTCCTGCATTAATGGGGGCTTTCTCGGGCCTTCTTCTTAGAAGATCGTCGATTATGATAAACGAAAATAAAACACTCAAACTAACAAGGTTTCTTGGTAATATCATGAAAAGATTAAACGTGTTGTTCAGCCCGCCAAAAAATGACATACTAAACAGAGATGCTATGAGTGAAACGATTTTGCTACCTGAAAATCTCATACTTAGTATAAAAACCCCGAACGAGAAGAGAGGATACACCAAGAATGGAAGGCCCCATAAATAGCTTGTGGGCTGTACGTTATAGAGCATACAGGGAATAGATAGCAGTATAGACTCTACTGGAAAATGTATGCTCGCCCGAATATAGATGTCGTTACTCTTTATGATTTGTAGGGTAAGCATAGAAATCTCAAACCCGTCACTATCATACTTAAGAGGAAAGGGCCATAAGTGAGTTTGATAAAGAGGAGGTATAAGACCCAGTAGAATTGAAATAACATATGGCCATTTCAGTTTCAACTTAGCTAGTGGCCTAGGATACGAAGGTTTAGATTCTATTGTTTGACGAAAGCTTAGAATCTTCGACGATAATGCTAGAAAAATAGACAATAATGTATATGTGCATATACTAAATATTCCAAAAGATTGAAGTAATAGCTCAAAGAAGACAAGAAAAATGACACCGATAGACCAGCACCCAAAGAATTTGCAGAGCTTATTACTTGTTGCATCGTATGCTATCTTACTGATCATCATAAAGAATATATTTCCGATTACATAAGGGAATATTAGGAAGTAAGGCATTGAAAAAAATACTCTTACCAATTCTGGTAAAGGAAGAAATTGAAAGACGAGCCCAAGAAGAGCTAAGTACAACAGGTCCATGACATGTAGAAGGAAGTCTATAACTATATTTTTCTTAGCTTTCTCCATGATAAAATCAGCAAAGCAGAAAGTAAGATGGATAATATGAATATTGTATTAATAAATGTTGCTTCAGCAGGTAGACTTCTTTGTAAAACATCAACTACAATCGTGTTCGAATGCAAACTGATCGAGGTCTGGTTAGTGCAGGATAATAACACAATTCTATAGAAATATCTGCCTGGCTGGTCTTCTTGCCACATAATAAAGGGCAATTCAAGTCTTTGACAAAAGACATCCTGATAATTGATGCCATCCCGGCTCTTTTGAAGTTTATAGCACAAATCTCTAAAATTTAAGTCCAATAGAATCCATTTTTCCGATAAGGAAAGTTTATCCTCATATGCTAATCTGACTTCTGTTTCGTTCAGTGCCTCAGCATATATTCTAACAAGATTAATTGAACCATTTAGTGGGTAAATATTGCCTGGTTCCCAACCGATGTACAAAGGAGCATCATTATCCTTAATGACTTTAGTGAAATAGGCGGTCGAAGCAAGTCTGCCATTTATGTAAATTTTGGCCGATGAGCCATCATATGTTGCCACTATGTGATTCCAAAGCCCGTTTCGGAAATAGGTGTTAGTAGTAACAACTTTGGTGCCATCTAGGCAAAAGGATACGCTCTTGTTGGTTGAGTTTGCAGCAAATAACAGACAATAAGCTGCATTACTCCAAACATAACCTTTACAAACGATCGTAAACCAGTCTCGTCCTGCTAACTTGCTACCATCTGAAGAGAACTTTATCCATGTTTCGATTGTTAGTGCATGAGATATGTTGATGTTGGTCATATTATAGACTATAACAGTGTCATTCTCTCGACGAAATCTGATTCCGAACCTTTGATAGTCGAATTCCAAGCTTGGACCATAGAGATGCACGCTATGATGAAAAGGAGATTTGTCATATAGTGCAAGCAGGGACATATTGAATTTAACTCGCATGAGGAATGGTTCTCCAGCAATTTGACTTGTGCGGGGAACGGATAGAAATAAATTTTTCACGATAACTCCATCAATTTCTACAGGTTGCGCATGTGCTAAAGGTATTAAGGTATACTGAAAACTTGACAAAAGTACGAAAGATAGAAGAAGTAAAAAAGATTTCTCTAATAACCTCTTTAAATAAAGGCTTTTGTTCAACAATCATAAACGTGTTTCTCTTTTTGCTATCTTAATAAAAATGAATTTTTAACATTAAAATTTAGTTTTATACCTTATCAAGTTTAAAGCGCCCCATCCTATTAGTTTTAAATCTTTGCGTTTTAAACCCTTAATGATTTGCGAGAGAGGTTCTAGGTAAAATGGTGATGGAGCCCCTGAAATTTCTATCGTTCCATGTAATAGTGCTCTTCTAACATCCTCTTCGTTATCTAACCCAAATTCATAATGTACTATGGTTCGGGATAATCCGATTTCTTGAGGGAAGTGTGCATCGCTTCCTGCAACTATGGGCTTGTTTATCGCCTTAAGTACACTAAACTGTTCCGGTGTTATGGGATGCCTTGAATTACATCCCTCAAGTAAATCCACATGGTCTATTATACCTTTGATTTGCAGTATACTCTTTGTTTTAAATGGATGTGGAATAAGAACCAAGCCGTCTTGCGATTTAATCTCATCTATTACGTCATAGACATTTCTCGACTTAATTTCTTCGTTTAAGAATATGCCGATTACATCGCCTAAGTCTGTGGAGATTTCAGAACCAACTATTACTATAATCGAGTTCTTTTCACGAATTTTACGTGTAGCAATGGCACCAGCTATTGTGTTATGATCCGTGATAGCTATTGCATCCAATTTTACACACTTCGCTACCTTCAATATTGTCTTTGGGTCCATTAAGCTATCGTACGAATATTTAGAATGTATGTGCAGGTCTAGTGAAAACAAGTCTAGGGAACCTTTTTAGATATTATGAGGGAGATTCCATCCCGAATTAGCGACAAGGTGGGTTTTAGGTCTGTAAGGACAATGTTTTTCTTAACGTATGGATTTAATAAGTCTGAGAGAAAAGATTTCACACTTGTTAGATTATTTAAGGTGCGTAAAAGGTCGTCTGGAAGAGGCCACATAAACCTTAACCCTACTTTATAATTAAAAACAGGATTAACATCACCTTCTATAACCATTTTGTATAATAGGTGGGGGAAATCTACACCCGATGCTATTGCGAGATCTAAGGAACCCCAAAATTTTGGATTAATTTCCATTAGCTTAAACTTGCCATCGTTGAAATCTCTTCTAAACTCCACCATTGCCACACCATGCCAATCGAGGGCTTTCAGGATCCTTATGCCATAGTTCATAAGTTCGGGAACGAAGACACTTTCAGCACAAGTGCTAGGCCCACCTATAACATACCGTTCCCTAACCCTTTTATGCATAAATATCGCCCTAGGCTTACCTTGATTGAATAATGCGAAAAAGCCATACCCTACACCTTTTATAAATTCTTGAACCAATGGGGGGACACCTTGTAGCTTATATATTTCCTCAAATTTCTCCTTAAGATCCTGTTTATTATATGCATAGCGAACGAAACCACTTTCATAAACAGCCTTTACAACAACTGGATAACTTTCAATCTTCAAATCCATTAACTCGGAAGAATTGCTTGGAAAGAATGTTATGGGAGTTGGAACACCAAGCTCCTTAGCTAATAAGATACTATCCTTTTTACTCGCGGCTATTTTTAATAAAGGGAAATCCGCTATAGGAATTTTAGCGTTACAATCTATACTATCCTTTTTCATAGAAAGAAAAAATGTGGTCACATATCCCACGGGAATGATGGTATCATAGCGATTGCATATTTTACGAAAAAAACGAACAAATACGTCTAAGTCTTTTTTAGGATCAGGATAAATAAACGATCTACGGCAATATTTCGAGAATGAAGAAAGTTGTAAACTAGGGGAAGATACTCCTACATCAACTTCGATACCCCTACTGCCAAGAGACCTGACTATTGCAAGCGTATGCTTATAGCTAGCATCGGTAACGAATGCGCTCAACGGAACACCTTATGATTTATCTTTAAATTCTTTCATCCAATAGTTGTATATATCTTCCGCAGCCGTCATCCATGCCCTTCTTTCTTTAAGGAGCTGTAAAATTTTTATGTAAAGTTTTGACCACTTACTCCAAAAGATTTCATCAAAAGTAGTGTTATGCCACAGTATTGTTATTACACCCGCATTTTTCTCCGTTTCATCTACTAATCTTTTAATTTTTTCCCATGCTTCCTCAAAACTCATTTTAAAGAGACTTCCATCCATGATAGTTAATGGTATCTCGAGAATATTTACCTCCTTTTCCTCCTCTAGATCGTAAGGTTTGAAGGGGTGGCACATTCCATTTCGAAAACCAGGCATGTCTGGATATCCGAAGGTGGTATCATACTTGAAGCCTAGATCAGCCAGTAGCCTCCATGTAAACCAACCTCACAGCCTAAATCAACTGTGTACCCTAGCTCATCCCTCAAATTTTCAATATCATAAATCCAGCCAACAAGATCTCTTGACGTAGCTTTAAAATAAAAGCTGGATTTTGCGTTGTATTCCCTTTCAAGTTCTATAATCTTTCTAAAGTTCCAATAAGGATTTAAGGTATTATTTTTTCTAGCTTTAGATACTAGTCTCTCCAAGCTCCTTTTAGGATTTAACTTTAAGGCAAATTTCGTCGCAGTAAAGAAGGTATATTTCCAAGATGGGTAAATGATGTCAACATCATGAGTGAGACAAGCTGCAAACTTATGGTTCTCCGGCCACTCCACATGAAAACCTTTGCTCACCAAATATTCTGAAACAATAGGTCTCAATATATCTTTATAGTTAGAAAAGCTGTATAGAAAGCGTCCATGCTTATCCCTTTTGCCGCTATACTCTTGCTTGGCAACAAAAATGTCGAAAAGCTGCTGATTGTCTTTTAACATTTCATATAATTTGATACTATGCATAGTTACTCACTAAATCAGTCAGCGCCATGATAGCCTAAATGTTTTACTAGCTTCCCGCCATACGCTTTTAATCACGTGCTTAAGACTTCTCAAGAGATCATAAAACTGAGAATCAACTTTGTTCATAAATTTTAAGATATTGCTCAGCTATCTTACGCCAACTCAGTTTTTCCTCAACCAATTTCCTAGATCTTTGACTCATTTCCTTTCGCAACCGCTCATCAGAAGCTAACTTCATAATACAAGATGATAATTCTGATATGCTTCCTCTCTGAAAACTTAATCCATTCCCATTCGATAACAAGTGAGTTGTATCGTAAGCATCTTCTCTTGGTCTAGGATATCCTGCAATGATGATTGGAAGACCGGTTGACATTGCTTCAATAATAGATATAGATGGAGCACCAGGCCAAACAGCGATATCTGCGACATTATAATATTTAGGTAGTTCGTTACGATCTACCGTAGGGATCATAATTACGCTTTTACGTATGTTAATTACGTTTATCAGTTCATTTAGGTATTTCAAATAATCTGTGGGTCCATTTCCAACTATCATAATTTTTATCTTTCTAAATAATGCGGGAGGCAAAGCTCCAATACTTTTAATTAGCACATCAATGTCTTTTTCTGGAAGTATTTTTCCAGTATATATTATTACGACATCATCATCTAGAATGCCTAACTTTTCTCTCATCGATTTACGTATATTAGTATCTGGAGCAAACAATTCGTCGTCCGCACCTAATGGAACAACATGGATAGAAGACGCGGGTATGAAAAAATTCTTTAGTAACCACTTTTTAGATCCCTCGCATATGGCAAAGAAGCTGTCGACTTTTTTTATCAAATACCTAGCAAATAAAAGCTTATAAAGGTCAAATTGAATGAAAGTTAGCTTATTCGGATTAAATGTGCCAGTGATAGAGTCGACAAAAAGCTTATATTTAAACATGTTTTTGTAATAAGCTGCAAAAAACGTAGTTAAGTAGAAAAGATCATTACTGTGTACAACGTCTGGTTTAAAATCTTCTAACGCCTTTTTTGTATATAAACTTATCATTAACTTATTAACTTTGACCAATGTGGGTAAGCGATAGACAGTAATTCCATTCTCAACAAATATCCCAGAATTAACTTTATGATTAATGGAATTATCAAAGTACTTCACTCCAGGGGAATATTGATCTGTAGTAATGACACAAACTTCATGACCTAATTTTTTAAATGCTATTGCTAAATAATAATCAGCATATCCAAATCTTGGCTGAAAATGCTGTACTACACGCGCTATTTTCATTTTGCGCCCATACCTTTTGCTAGATTATACTTTTTAATCAATTGATCTGATTTAAGACTTGATGCGTTATTCTGTTTCATAATCCTTAAAAACGTTAAAAGCTTAGAACGCATAGAAGGCGAATCTAACTCGTATGGATGAATCATCACAACAAATAATGCAAAGGGATACTTCATTATATAGAAAAGATTATTCAATGTAACAATAGTCCTTTCTATTTGCTTCTCTTTTAATTCAAAAATATGTGGAAATCTATAATACAAAAATTTTTTCTGAGGAAAAGGTGAAACTGTTATTGGTACTTCCAATATTCTAAGAATACCTTCAGAAACTATGTTATTTTCAGATGGATAATAAGGAAAGGAGATTTTGCCGAATGCAGGATTATATAGCGAACTATCTAATAGGAAACCTTCTTTTTCTAAAAACATAAGCATATTATCATCAATGGCCAAGTAAGGTGCTCTAAAAGAAATAGGATCTTTCCCTATGATATACTTTATTGCATTTTTTGATTTTTTTATGTCCGCTACCCTTATAGAAATACGTGAAAACTTCGGAAACCTAGAAGTAAACCATAATGAGGTCATAGGAATATGAGCAAATCCATGCGAACCTATTTCATGCCCATTTTTGTACAACTTTTCAACCAACTCTGCATAATTTTGACAAACATTTCCTTCTACAAAAAAGACTCCCTTTATATCATATTTGTTTAAAATATCGATCAAAATTTTAAGGTTCGAAACTAATGCATGATCACTCATATTCTTCGCTCTGGCTTCAGGGGAAATTTCTAGATCACAAGTAAAAAATATTATGGGTTCAATGTCAGTTGTGTAGCTTCTAGTTTCTAATTCGTATATCTGTTTTGAAAAGCCACCAAGATTTCGACGTAGATTTTGTGTCATTACTCTAATTAGAAACATAATCACCCCCTACAAAAATTTTATTACGTAGCAACAATATTGCCAAGCAATAGTCCTAGAATTTCCATTAGTTTCGCTACTAAGAATCCCGGAAGATACCTACTATAATTTTTGAAATCAAATAGGTGTATAAGGTAAAAAACTCCTGTCTTTATATAGTCTCTAGAAGGAGAAATTTCCTTAGCTCGTTCTCTATATCTTCTAAATGTCTTTCCATAATAATATTTCTTCAAGAAGATGTTTTTTAAACCTTCAGTCCCATAATGCAGTATAAAACGCTTGCATCTACCTACTTTGAACCCAAAGTTGAGACATTTTAGGCCAAAAACAACGTCTTCACCAACTAATATATCCTCATCATAGCCGCCAACACTACTAAAAACAGTTTTACGATAAAATCTTAACGCAGAATTAGGAATCCAAATATTTTTTCTTAAAGTTAAATTAATAATATTTCCAAGGCACCTTGATTTTCCAATGTAAGTCAAACCTGTATCAATAGTTGGTATAAAAAGCGCATCTAGCCCATCATAGAGTATTTTTTTTACACATTCCTCTATTAGCATAGGATGCAAAACTTCGTCTGAATCAACATGAAGCAATAGTTCTCCCTTTGCATTAAGTACACCCATATTCCTTTGAAAAGTCATACCACGTTTATTTAGCTCTATAAGTCTAGCAGGATATTTTTTTACTATTTTAATAGTATTATCAGTACTTCCACCATCGACAACTACTATCTCAATTTTTTTATACGTTTGATTTGCAATCGATTGCAAACATAAACCAATCGTTCTCTCAGAATTCCAAGTCGGCACTATAACTGAAACCAACTCATGACTAACTGATTTCATGAAAACTGATCGAAAGACTTTTCATCAAATACCAGAGCTGCCATAGAATGAAAAAAGTCGTGCATTATTAGTTAGAGATACTACTTTTAAGTCGGTTATTCGCAACTTTTGTTATGATTTCTTCATATTTTGTTATACAGGTCGATAAAGAAAAATTTTTTTTCAAAAAATGCAGTCCATTTTTTCCCATTTCTTCTGCTAAGGCAGGATTGTTATAAAGTAAGAGAATAGCTTGTGCTAACAAATATGGATTTTCTGGCTCAACGACCAGACCACATTTAGCCTCCTCTAATATTTTAGGAGCGTCTCCATAAAGCGGAATATTAGCGATGATAGGCTTTGCACAGGCCATTATGTCTAGTATTTTAGATGGAACAGAAGGGGATCGGAACGTCTTTTTTAGAGAAACAAGACAGACATTTGAGGATTTAAGAATCCCGAAGTATTTTTCTCTGGGTTGTAATGGTAAAAATATAACGTTGTTTAAATTAAGCTTTTTACTTAGTTCAACTAAAAGCTTCTTTTTTATGCCTTCGCCTACAATAAGGAACACTATGTTCTCATACCTTCTTAGAATGTCAGCGGCCTTTATTACTGTTTCAAGATCTTGCGGCCATGAAATAGTTCCTGCATAAGTTATTATAAACCTTCTCTCAAGCTTCATCTCCTTTTGGAATTTTAAATCAGCCACTTGTGAAATTTTTGAGATATCTGCCCAATTAGGGATCAATATGACTTTACTTGGAGAAACGCCTCTAGAAATAATATGTTCCCTGTACGTTTCCCCTATTACTGTAATGTAATCTACACATAAGTAAATAAACTTTTCAATAAGTTCTAACAGCCTGACTAAAATACGATTTTTAAGCAACCCAAGCTTTACGAGAGCATCGGGATGGACATCTTGCACCCTAACTATTACTGGAGCTCTTAACAGTTTACCAATTAAACAAGCAGAAAAGCCTATAAAAAGTGGCGGGATAGTACAATGAATCACGGTGTCCCTTTTTGAAAATGTCATTCCCACAAGCAATCCTCCTACAAGAAGTGATATCGGTACAAGTATTTGTTCAAGTATTCGTGAAAATAATGAATTACTTGAAAATTGAGGCTTTACTCGCATTACAACAAAGTTGTTCATTAGCTCAAAATAGAAGAATTTCCGTTTCGCTTTCATGTGAACACTGTACCCTTCCTCTTTATTAAGCAAGTACTTTCTTGGAAAAACTGTAATCACTAGCACATTATGGCCTAGTTTAGTCATCTCCCTCGCAAATTCAAAATAAAGTCGGCCTGAAGCTAACTCTGGAGGAAAACCGGGTTCTAGTGTTAAAATTCTCTTCATAAGTGCACTAAGTTCATTGACATGTTCTCCTTGCTATAATGTTAAAAGCATTTCCTCTGACAAGTCTCTCGATAACTAAAACTTCTAGACGGTTTAGTAGGAATTTCTTGAGGTAGTTTCTCGCATGCACTTAATCTTGGTAACTAGGTATTGAGGCACTCTGACAAAATCCCCAAGAACTTCAACTTCAGAATCCTGATGTCTATCTTGCGTGTGCTATGTCAGTAAAAGGGCGTATAACTAAAGAGGAAAATACATTAACCCCTTTTAATCTCCTGGCATTCACCAGCATAAAATACAACAAACCATGTAATTCAACAATCTATTTAGTAATCCCTTAAAAGGCAAGCTAAGCAGTAGCACCTTGTACACATTATAATACGGCATGAAAAAAGCTAATCTATCCTCTTAGGTGTATTGAAATTACGATGCCCACTACGATAATGACATATCCAAAAATAAGTGCTGGGATCAAGTAAAAGGCAAATTTACAGATAAGTATACCTACCATAAACAATGAAATTAACGAAGCCTTTAAGTCGAAAGTCGAAAACTTGCGGTCCTTTAACAGGTACTTAATCCGCATATACCTAACACTACGTCTAAAAAGCTCTGGAAAAACTAATAAGATCATAATAAACAACGTACAAGTATTATGAACCATAGCATAAGGCAGTACCATGAGTCTCATAAACTGCAACCAAAAGTATGTTATGGCTCTATCCTGAACCGACAATTCATTATGCAGTATGAAAACAAAAAGCGTAACTGCACCATAAAACATGATAGCGTATATATCTATGTGAATTATTATGCCTGCCAATAAAGTTAAAAAAATAAAAAATAAAACTTTAGAAAACACCAAATACTTCCAATGATCGCATTCGTTATAGCGTAACGTGGGTCTAGATTCATATTTAATTGCAACACAATCATTAATCACATATCCAACTTCATACAAAGTGAAGAAAACGAAATAAACAAATAAAGACGAAACAGCAAAAAAAGCAAATTCAACATCAAATAATGCAAGCACAAAACCATTCTTAAGCGTTAAATACGTCATTATAATCATCGGCAGTATTTCGCCTCCAAAGAACTGAAAAAACCGAAATAACGTCCCTAAGCGTGTAATGTACATGTACATACAAGGCATGAGAGGAATTAAAGGTAAAACTCCGTGAAATTTTGCTCTCATTTCTCACAAACCAGCAATATGCCTACATGTTTCTACTGAGAAGCTTAAGGCATGAGCAAAGCGAGGAATCAGAAAACATGTGCTTCCTTTAATTCCTACAATATGACCGTTCAAAAGCATCTTTCTTAACTCATCTAAATCATTTGGTTTCCATGGTAAAAGCGTCAGAACCCTTCCCAACTCGAATGAAAAATGGGCGTCACTTCCCGAAACTAATGGTTTATTCATCTGTCTTCCTAAACTCAATGCCAACTCATTTTCCCTACAAGTCGCCCGACCATTTAATGCCTCAAGCATATCGGCCTTACTGATTTCATTTTTGCTGAATTTTTGTGTTTTCTTAAATGGATGAGGAATAATTACAAGCCCATCTTGCCTTTTAATTTGATCTATGACATCTATATAATTCCGAGTGCTAATGTTTTCTTGAACGAATATGCCAATTATATGACCCTTATTTGTTGATATTTCAATTCCTGGAATGACGATGATTTCCGAGTGAATTTTCTCTACTTCTTTTATGGTTTCAAATGCACCCCTTATGGTATTATGATCGGTTACTGCTAATACTTCTATTCCCTTTCGAGAAGCAACTTTCACGAGGGTTTTAGGTTTCAACAGAGAGTCTCGTGAATATATAACATGAATATGAAAATCAGCAGCTATTTCCATAGCTCGTTAGATCTTTCTAAAGAGTAAGAGCAAGCAAACCACAACGCCAAAAGTAACCCCGCAACTCTCATTAAGTAAACCATTAATCACATTGGATACTCTAGTATTGTTAACACTATTAATATAGTGAGTGATGCTTAATGATCCTAACGTACACGTCGTAGTCTCTGATAAGCTTCACGTATCCTTTCTGTAAACAATTTTTCCTACTGTAGAAACTATCCTGTTCAGCAAGATATGCATCCTCCTCTTTTAGACCCCTAACGTCTGGGTTTGTCTGTTTATAGGCCGGATAGTCACAAGCTTGAGCAACTGAAGAAGAATCTTTCACCTTATTCCGCCCTACAGTACATGCATTTAAAACTTAGCGCTTTTCTCTATGTTTTCCCAGTTTTCCTTGAACCATTCGTGTACTTTCTTTAATCCAGTTTTTATGTCCATCTTAGGCTCATATCCAAGTATCTTTCTTGCCTTCTCTATTGATGCTCTTCTTCTAATCGCCTTGTCCCAGTCTCTCCTTGACTTGAACACTACTCCGGCTCTGTTTCCAGTCATCTCGTTTATCCAGTTCGCTAAATCTATCACCTTTGTCTCTCTTTCAGAAGCTAAATTAATAGCTTCCCCAACCGCCTCTTCTATTACCCCCATTCTTAACGTTCCCTCAACAATGTCTTCTACAAACGTGAAGTCTCTCGTCTCCTCCCCAGTTCCAGTTATCGGCAATGGCTGACCATGCATAGCCCACCAGAAGAAGTTTGGTATCACATTTCTATACCTTCCTGGAACCTCTCCTGGGCCATAAACGTTGAAGTACCTCGCTATTGCAACCGGAAGCTTGTAGTAGTCGTGAAAGTAGTTGCAGTACAGTTCGCCTACGAGCTTGTTTATCTGGTATGGCGTGTCGAGGTGCAACGATACGAAGTCTTCTCTTAATGGTAGCGGTGCTTGGCTTCCGTATACTGAGCATCCTGAAGACGCAAAGACAAACCTTTCAACGCCTACAAGGTTAGCATACTCGAGCGTCTTTAAGGTTCCCAAAGCGTTCACAAGAAGGTCTGTCTCAGGGTGGTCTACACTGTTCTGGTTTGCAAAGTGTGCTGCCAAATGGAAAACGTAGTGCGGCTTGTAGCTGAAGGCCCTCTTCATCTTTTCTTCATCTAATATGCTTCCCTTTATGAGTGTAACCTTAGGGTCTTTTGGTAGGTTCCACTCGTATGATGCTGAAAGGTCATCTATAACAACAATTTTTTCTGCTTCAGCTTTTAGGAGAGCTTTTATTAAGTTGCTGCCTATGCATCCTGACCCTCCAGTTATCAGTACCCTCTTACCAGCGTAATGAGCTAAAACTTCTTCGAAGTTCATGGCTTTTCTTCACCGTACGCCTTTTTAAACCATTCTACTGTTCTCCTTATGCCTTCCTCTACTGGAACTGTAAGCTTAAAGTTTAGGTCTCTCTTAGCCTTTGTTGAGTCAGGCGTCTTTATTCTTGTTGTAAAGGGTTCAGCTTCCTTGTAAGTAACCTTTGAATCATCTTTTCCCAAAGTTTTAAGTATTAGGTCTGAAATGTACTTTATCTCGTACTGTTTGTCTCCTCCAAGGTTGTATACTTCTCCAGGCTTAAAGTTGTCAATTATGTTCGCAAGCGTTCTACATATGTCTTCAACGTACTCTAGGGTTCTCTTGTGTCCTAGGTAGACAGTGTATGGTTCATCCTTTAAAGCTTTGTATATGAACTTTGGTATCCACCCACGATAAGGTGTGTAATGTTCTCCAGGACCATAAACGTTGAATAACCTTACTCTTACCGTCTCTGTTCCAAACATCTTTGCAGAGTTTATTATCTGTAGTTCGTTAACCCACTTTGAGATGGCGTAGTCGTTCATCTGTTTAATTGGAACTTTATCCATAACGTCTTCACTCATAACACCATCGTAGTCTCCGTAGACTTCTGCGCTTCCAAAGAATATCATACGAAACCCCTTCTTCTCTTGCATCCTTAGAATGTTCTTTGTTCCAACAGCATTCGTCATCCAAAGGTTTTCGTAGTAGTCTTCTCCATTCCATCTTCCATACTCTGCTGCGGCATGGTAGACGTAGTCGAAGTCATGCTCCTCAAAAATACGTTCAACTTGTCTATACTTACTTACGTCGCAACGAATGTAGTTTTCAAGTTCACTATGCATTAAATCACAAACCCAAACTTCATATCCACGTCTTTTAAGTTCTCTTACTAAGTGCGAACCTATGAAGCCTCTTCCACCAGTAACAAGAACTTTTTTCATGACTTATAGTTTATCTTCGTAAATAAAAAGTTTACTCAATTTCTTCATTTAGTACGCTTACTATTCTTTCTGCTGCTTTTCCATCTCCAAATGGATTAGGCCAACTGTTTTTCTTACTGAGCATATACTTAGTTTTACTGACGATTTCAGAAGGCTCTGTACCAGCCAAAACATTAGAGCCTACATCAATAGTTTCTGGGCGTTCCGTACTATATCTAAGCGTTACGCAAGGAACTCCAAGAATGCATGCCTCTTCCTGTACACCACCAGAATCTGTTAAGATAAGCCTAGCGTTGCTTTCAAGCTTTAAGAAACTTAAATAATCGAGAGGCTCAACGATTTTTGTATTGTCAGCCTTAAGACCAAACTCTTCCATTTTCTTTCTAGCTCTTGGATGGATTGGATAAACAACTGGAAGGCTAAATTCTTTTTGAACTTCTTCTAGACCTATAAGGATATTCTTAAATCTTTTTTCATCGTCGACGTTTTCTTGTCTATGAACGGTAACCAAAAAATACTTACCTTTATCAATACCTAGTTCACTAAAAATTTGTTCCCTTTTCCTTGAGAGTTCTAGGTTTTGAGTAACAGCATCAACGATTGTATTTCCAGTAACAAAAATCGTGTTTTCAGGAATTCCTTCGTTAAGCAGTATTGTTTTAGATTTTTGCGTTGGTGCAAATAAAAGATCAGAACAATGATCAACGAGCGTTCTGTTTATTTCTTCGGGCATTCTTCTATCGTAGCTCCTTAACCCTGCCTCAACATGCCCAACTTTAATTCCAAGCTTAACTGCTGCTAGAGCACCTGCAAGTGTAGTGTTTGTATCCCCTTGAACTAAGACAACTTTTGGCTTTTCTTTCTTAAGTACTAACTCAATTGAAATAAGCATTCTTCCAGTTTGTTCAGCATGCGAACCAGAACCAACTTCAAGGTTGTACTTTGCTTCAGGTAGTTTAAGTTGCTCAAAGAAGATCTTGTCCATGTTGTACGAATAATGCTGTCCAGAATGTACTATGAAGTATTCATATGCTTTACGTTCAAGTATTCTTACTATCGGCGACATCTTTATTATTTCAGGTCTTGTTCCTAAAATAACTGCTATCTTCACTTTATCTCCCTTATTACGCTTACTAGAACCCAAAGGATTACTGAAGTTGTAAGAAGTATAAGCCCAACAAGAGTTGCTCCTATTGCAACCAATGTTACGTTTGTTATTACCTGTCTTGTAGCTGCAAAAGTTTGAAGGGTCCAAATCCAGAAAAACATTGCTATGAGAAGTGAAGCTACTCCAGGTACTCCATAGAACAGAATTGGGCGATTTATTGACATATACTTAACAGTACTTAAGACTACACCTACTCCATGAGAGATTGGATTATGTTTTGAGGGCTTCTCAACTTTGTAGTTAATCTTTATTGGTACTTCTTTTATCTTTAGGTCTCTTTCCTTAGCCTTCAAAAGTATTTCTGTTGAAGCTCCCATTCCTTGTTCTGTTGGCATTACTGAATGTATTGCCTTTCTGCTGTATGCTCTAAAACCAGATTGTGCATCCGTTATTTCCTTATAAGAAGCTACTCGAGCTAAGTTTGTTATTACCTTTATTCCAAACATTCTATACTTTGGAACTTCACTTTCAGTTAAAAACCTTGAACCAATAACAATATCTGCTTCTTTATTAAGAATTGGCTCTACAATTTTTGGAATATCTTCTGGGTTATGCTGATAATCAGCATCAAGTATTACCATTGCATCTGGATTAATTTCTTGTACCTTCTTGAACAAAGAACGAAGAGCGGCACCATAGCCTAGATTTTTTTCATGTTCGACAACTTCTGCTCCAAGTCTTTTTGCTATTTCTCCAGTTAAGTCAGTTGAGCCATCGTCACAAACGATAACTTTGTCAACGTACTTTTGAGCTAGAATAACTACCTTTGCTATCGTCTTCTCTTCGTTGAATGCAGGAATTGCTGCAACGATGAAAGGCTTATCCATTAGTAAGTTTAGCTAAGGCTTTTTCACTTTGTTAACGTGCTGAAGGTAGTACCACTCAGCTTCTATCCTTTGCTCCATTCTACCAATGTCCCTCCAGAAAACATCTCTTGGAATTATAAAACCAAGCACCTTCTTTCCATCTTCAACCATCAACCTTATTGAATCTGTTAGCCAATATTCGCCAGCTGGAGAAATCTTAGTCTTCTTAATGTAATCGAAGGCATTCTTACTAAACAGTATTGGACCTGAGTTCACTGGATACATTCCATCAACCTTTACCTCCTTTAACCTATCTTCTGAAGCTTTCTCAAGAAGGTCCTCTACTTCGTTGTTCTTTAGCTTAACTATACCATAGTCTTTGTGCTCAGACATCAAGTATATCCCCATGGTTACGTAAGCAGCTTCCTCTTGGTGAAATCTTATCATATCTAAAAAGAAGTGCGTTGGATGGAAGAAAGAATCACCGTAAATTACCATGAAGTTATCACTTATCCAAGGTTCAGCTACTTCAATCGCCTTAGCTGTACCCTTTCCCTTCTCCATGTCTTGGTACAAGTATGCAACGTTAACACCAAAATCTTCTCCATTCCTTAAAAATTCCATTATCTGTTCCTTTCTATCGCTCAACACTACGTAAACTTTCTTTACGCCGCATGAGGCTAATGCCCTTACGTTGTACTCTATAACTGGAGAGGATCCTATCAAAGACATCTCCTTGTTAACTGCATTTGAGTAAGGCCTCATACGTGTACCTTTACCTGCAGCCAAGATTACGCCTTCAACTTCGTTGCTCAATTACTTGTTCTTCCTCTCCCCTTTGCCTTTGAAAGCTTAAGTCTTCCTTTTCGTTTCTTAGCTCATCCAGAAGCATTGAAAAACATCTTTAGACTTTTAATCGTAGGTCTGAAATGTTGTTTGTAAATTTTGCTCATCAAACATAACCTTAAATTTTTTAAATATATCCAATCTACCAACTATTCTTGGTACTTCATTTAGATCCGCAAAAGCGATACGCGCTGGAAACTCAAGCGCGCCAATTTTAACCATCACTTCATGTAGGTAAGCTAGAACAATGGCTCTTCCAATGCCAGTCAACCGCCAAAGCTCACCTTCATAGAGGTTTACTCCTAGAAGTTCTGCATCTCCTTTTGGTAATATTGATACGTCTGCGCCCGAATCCACATAGGCTGCAAACATGTACCAATGACCATCTGAAGACCTTAAGCTTACCTTTACAACTGGTCTATAAATAACTCCTTTCTTTGTTTCTTCTTTCCTATACTTAAATACAAATTTCAAAGAATCAACGTTTCCTCAAAAGGTATGTACGTTATTTCTAAGTCCTCAGGTTTAAGTTCTGGATATTTTTTAAGAGCCTTTTTTAGAGCTTCAACTGAACTTAAGCCTTCAGAGATTATTTTATTCTTGTAAATTACTACATGTTTCCCTTTGTACTTTTCATAGTCTTCCGCTGTTATTTCAAGACTCTCGTAAGTTACTTCAGACATAGTTCCTTTAATAAAAACGATTTCTTACTTTTAAGTCTTTCTACTAATCAAGGTTACTTTATCGCTTGGTTTACTCTTACAGCACCTTTGTCTTTGAAAGATTGAATGGAACTCCTTCTTCCTTTACTTCTTTTGGCACTAAACTTTCGTACTTCATTAGAAAGCTTAAGTCTTCCTTTTCGTTTCTTAGTTCATCTGGAAGCATCTGTGGGATTTCTTCAACTATTGGATACCATCTCTTACATTTCTCGCAGATCAGCAAACCATCAACAATACTTTTCTTAAGACAAGCTTCACAGTCTTCTGCAGTTAAATTTATTTTAGATATATAGTTTTCTTTTAGTCCACAATAAAGCTCGCACTCTACCTTTTCAACTTTTCTTTCTAATTTGTTCGACTCTTCTTCTTTGAAGACTATAAGCTTCAATGGAAAGTTTTTGCAGATTGGGCAAGCAAGTACGTCTAACAGCCTATACTTCATGACTTATTTTACTTTCTCTAGAAACAATTAAGATAACCTTCTCCCTTACTATTCTGTAAAGATTATTGTAAACTTACTTGCAGAATTCTTTTAAGCGTTCTTCTCTTCCTGCTTTGTTTCTTCAGTTCCTGTTTCCTTTACTTCTTTTGGTACAAGCTTTCAAAGTTCTTCAGGATTTATTACCTCAAGTGCTGTTATTTCTCCAGTGTCTTTATCTCTGTACAAGTGTATTCTTGGGTGCAGTGGTTCTCCTAGCTCTAATTCCTTTGGTTCCTTAAACCTCACGTGTAGAACGCCTTCTTCTGGCACAATAGATGTTTCAATTACCTCTATTGGTAGCTTTATGCCTGTTAGAGTTTCTATCTTGGAAAATATTTGCTTAACATTCATATCGTTTCATCTAATGTTTCTGCATAAACTTGAATGATCTTTTTCATGGATGCTCATTTGATTGTTTTCAAATTTTGAGTGAGCGATTTCTTGCTTTGCTTTCATTTTCTAAGATTATCGCAAACTTTATTTAGCAATTGTTTCAAGCGATTTCTTTACTTTCTCTACTAGTCTTTCAGCAACAGGCTCAACGATGTTTTTTGAGGCCTGCCATATTTCTATGCCAACTATGTTCCCTTCTTCGTCTAAGTATACAAGTATATCGTCATTAAGCGGCTGAGTGTCGTGCACCTTTTTATCTGGAACTACATCTATGTAAAGTATGTCGTACTCACTATCGTACTTAGTTCTCATCTGATTTACTTTCCTTTACGCGACTGTTACTCTTTCTTCTCTTCTTTAGTTTCTGTTTCCTTTACCTCTTTTTCTATTTCCTTTTCAACTTCTTCTATTGGCTTTGGAGGAGGAGTAGTTGCTAAAGTATAACCAATCCATGCCATTATTCCTAAAACAAAAGCTACTGCTAAGAATGCAGAAACTTGCAGAGTTAGTAATGAAATTGTTTCTCCAAGTAAGAAAAGTAATGCTCCATATACTACGACTCCTACTATGCTACCTAATAGTATGAAGGCTCCTAAGATTTGATCACTGTTCAAAAGTACTTCACCCCTACACTTTCAAAGCTTACTGCATTTACTCCTAGGTACATTAAGAAGTTAACGTCGCTTCTTAGAACAAACAAAGTTTTTGCTAAGTTAAACTGCTTGCTTTTCATGTATATCTTCAATTTTTCTATTAAAACTTTTCTTCCCAATGTTATCAACTTAACTCTTGGAGACTCCAACAACTTTTCAACTATTTCTTTTATTCTTTGAACTAAGTTAAGGTTCACTATTTTTCCTCTAAATTTTGCTAGAGCTAATGCTGCCTTGTACATTACTTTTTCTTCGAAGCTTAGCTTTCTCCAGTTTCCATTTCTATGAGCTTTTTCTTTGAAGCTCTTAAGTTCTTCGTATGAAAAATAATTCTTGTATTCTATTTTTTCAAAGGCGCTGCTAGAGGCCATATTTTTGTTAGTAAACTCACTTAGTTTTCCCGACATAAATTCTATACTCATAAATTATAGAGAGTATATAAATTTTTTCCATCTAAAGACTGTTTTTTTATATAATAAACTATCAAACCTTCAATTTCGTTCCGTAAGTTGTTACTAAGAGAATAAGAACTAAGCTAAAAAAGAAGCTTTAAGTCTCAA
>Ga0207433_10004371_pt1 | contig 26078 bp, 22 predicted proteins | sample YelNatPaOPGAMG01_FD_187559 | JGI IMG/M metagenome (GOLD analysis project Ga0207433, IMG submission 187559) | Hot spring thermophilic microbial communities from Obsidian Pool, Yellowstone National Park, USA - OP-RAMG-01 (SPAdes) (version 3) | ecosystem: Environmental > Aquatic > Thermal springs... | reverse complement strand
CTTTCTTTAGTTCTTCAAGCTTATCTAAGTACTCTTCGTATTTCTTAATTTCATTTTCTATGTCTTTTTTAGGTGGAGGTGGTCGTACGCCTTTTCTTTTCAGCACCACTGCAGCTAGCACAACTATCAACATGATAGGTCCTAAAATTATTAAGATGTTAGTAATCTTAAGCTCTGTCCTCCAGCTTGCAGTCAGAGAAATCGGTTTATTTACTACGAAAGAGTAAGTAGGGGACGTTGAAACAATTGTTCCATTAACTTTCCAGCCTTCAAAAACATAGTGGCTGAAGAAATCCTTATCAATCAGCGTAGGAGATATTGTAACTGTTGCATTTGTGCCAGCCTTGTACCAACCAGATCCACTTGCTGTTCCTCTATCGCTGGATACTTTAACTTCGTACTCGGTATCCCAACGTGCAACAATACTCTTAGGCTTATCAACAGTTATTGAGAAGCTTTGCCTATCGCTCATCATAGAATCATCCTCATACCACCCCTTAAAGATTCTCTTAGTACCATTACCATGATCAATAACACTAGGAGAAATTGAAATAGTAACTATGCTTCCAAGCTGATACCAACCTCCACCTGTAGGAACGCCGTACGATGAGGATACTGAAACGAAGTAGTCACTTTTAGCGTTAAGTGTTATTTTTAATACGCCTGTTCCATAATCCGTCGAGTCCAGCCATGACCATACATCTCCTTTCCAATTTCCAAATCCTCCATCCAAGTTTTGAAGGGACAGAACATAGTTAACAGCTTTTGCCAAAATCGTTTCGTTGAGCCTACCAAGATCACGAAGGGCAACGAGCGAAAGATATGTTTTTTGTATGTCTCCGAAGTCTCCATCCTGCTGTTGATTCTTTATAATCCAGTTAATCGTTTTTTCGTCGATCTTTTGAACTTCTCCTAATAAAGTTAACGTTATTACTGCAAGTGGAGTAGCGATCTCATATGATTTTTCACTTTTACTGTAACTAAAGCTTCCATCATGATTCTTTAGGGAAAGAATATAGTTTACAACTTTCTCCTTGTTAATGACAGAAAGTCTATTCAGCATGTATAAAGTATCTATGGCTAGATAAGTTTCCCAAAGATTAGATTCTTTATAACTTTCGTCACCTCCAAATCCGCCGTCTGAAAGCTGATGCTTTAAAAGCTCGTTGGTTACCTTTTCAGCATCTACTTCTTGTAAGGCATTGAGTGTTTTTAGGGAGTATATGGCTGAATGAATATCTCCTGTAGACCAGTAATAGAATTGTAGGGATAAAACATACCGCTTTATCTTCTCCTTATCAAGATCATCCAAACTTCCTATGTTCACGAGAATCCTTATAGCATGTTCGGTATCATAAAGCCGGCTCCCATACTTAAATCCATTATCGACAGGATTTTGAAACTCCATAACGTTATTTATGGTTTTTGCTTTATCTAGCTTATTAAGCTTGTTTAGAATCTTAAGGGTCATTACTACGCAATAATCACCATACAGGTACCCAGTGCTTCCCTTTTCTCCGAGCCAAGAAAGAACCTTATCACTAACAGTTTCAGAATTAACTTTGTCGAGCGAATTTAATATCCCAAGGGATTCGATGGCCCAATAGGTTGGTTCTACCCACTCTCCATACTCAGGCCTATCGGAGAAACCCTCATTCTTATAGCATGACATAATAAATTCTACAACCTTATCCTTATCTATAGAATCTGTAGCGTTCAAAAGTTGAAGCGAGCGGATCGCGTAGAATGTGAACCTAAGCCAAGTTGTTTCACCAGGACGATTAAAGAAACCTCCGTCACCTCCCTGCAAGGATTTTATGAAGTTAACCGTTTTACTCCAATCCTTTATTCTGTTTAAGGCATTTAGGGAAGCTAGTGCTTCAACAACACTCCAGGTATCCCATAAGTTTTTACCCCAGCTCCCATCTTCTGCACGCCAGCCTATAAGTATTTTTATTAATCTTTCAGTACTTTCATCATCAAGTTTGAGTCCAAGATTATTAATGGTTTCTACAGCAGTATCTTGCCACGTAATACAACCTCCAAAATCGCCATATACAAATCTATGTGACACTATCCAGAATGCTATCTTCTCTCTATCCAATATATCTATGCTATCCAACGTCTTTAGAATTGACGTTGCATAAAAGGTATCATCAACATAGCTATTAGAAAAGCCTCCGTCCGGATTAAATCTGCCTTTCACGAAGCTAAAGATAACTTCATTTAAACTGTTTTCCTGAAATATTAGCTCGAAGTCAAAGTAACATGGTCCATTAATTCCAATATTTTTCACGTGAACAGCCAATAGGTTTTCTCCTATTACTAACTGATTGGTAACATTCAGCTTATAATTCCAGTAGGATGGGCCATGTGCGCTATTCAAATCATTTAAAACCTTCTTTCCGTTTATCCAGACTTCCGCACCATCATCTGAAGCAATGCTGAGGAGCGCATTCTTAGGAATTTTATCGATTGGAAAAATCTTTCTCACATAGAGATCATTGAATAAAACTTCTGTCCTTATAAACCGATCTGACCACATTCCTGATCCAATTGGAGTTCTACCGTCAAACCAGTTCGCATCATTAAATTTTGGGTCTATGTTCCAGCCAGAATCCGGATTGACGTCGTATACATATTTCACACTAACATGATCACTTATTGCCCCTCTCGGAAAAAAGACAGTACCCAAAGCGCACGCTAATGGTTTTGAAGGTTCGACCGCAGAAGATACTACTATTCTTATAGCCCTTCCTGGCTGGTTATACCTTGTCGCATAGCCTGTTGAAATTATCGATTCCCAATCGCTCTGCCCCATGTCCCAGACATCGTCTCCATCGCCAAACTGAGGAGGATGATCGTTTGATGCAACTTCTTCACAGTTGTACATCCAACCTGTAAATATTCCTATATAATAGGTTCCTATAGTTGTGGGAGCTTTAAGGGTAAAGTGAAGCGTTTGAATACTCTCTCCGCTTGGAGCGTCAGAAGCAATACATGTAAAGTTGCCCCTAGTCCAGCTGGCCGTACCTACAACAGGAGTTACCCAAGCACCTCCTCTGTTATTAATCACTTTAACAGTAAAGGAAACTTCCATATATTCTCCCGGATTGGCATAAATGGTCTGAGAAGGATCGCATATCCTCATTGCTCCGCTTGTTACCAGATCTCGTTGAGGAAAATAGATCTCTGCAAAGCAACCTTTTGGGTACTCAACCCTCAGGTAATACTGATCTGAGGAGAGGCCAACAGGAAGGATAAGGATCATGAGAATAAGCAGGGGGATATTCCTACTTGAGAAGTGGAAAAGAGAAAAAACTTTTCTGAACTCTTTCAAGGATTTTACGGTTAAGAAGTTACTCCTTGGTTCATATGCCTCATAAACTATTTTCTCGGCAAAAATTTTGCCAAAAGAACTTCTCTTAGGCCCAGTATCGGATAACGTTCTAGTCTCTAAAAATCGATCATTCTTATGAACTCTGATTTTCTTCTCAACCTTAACCATTTTACTACACTTTAGGAATCACCTAAGGAGATATAAATTTTTTGAAGAAAGATGCTCTGTTAACTTAAGGTTTTCTAGCTAAGAGTTACTTTCTTATGTTTAAAACAAATTTCAAGAGGAAGAGACTTCACTAGCTTCTGTGCTCTTTACTTAGTAATTTCCGAGGACTAATTGTCGAAAACCAAAAGGCCACTTTCTGTTATCCCTCAGAAGAACGTATTGGGCCTTCTTCTTGCAATTTAAGGATAAGACTTGTTATGAAATTAATAGAAAATCTAGCCTTTTTCTCTAAGCTCTTTTTCTGAAATATTTTCAAGATTATCAACCAGCTCTCTAAACTCAATAAATTTGCTTTTAAACTCCTCTAAAAATTGCATACCTGTTGAAGCTTGACCAAGCTGAGGTAATGCTTTACTAAAGTCCTTGGCAAGTATATAAAAAACAAACGTTGAACCGTCTTATCCTTCTCTTTAGTTCAGAGAACCAGTGTTCAATTGAATTTCTTATCCTGAAAGTCTTTTTCGTGTACAGTAAGAATCAGTACTAACATTATTCTCTAAAAGATTTTTCAGTTCTTCATGACTTAAACATAAAGGACAGCTGAAAGATTAGTTTTATGGATTTAGTAAAGATATCGAGATTTTTTTGCTTTCGATAAAAATCTTGATTTCAATTATGATTACGTCGCTTCTTATTGTCATTGGACTGTATTCTATTTCATAATTTGTAGAACTGATTTCTGGAAGCTTGTATGCTTTTTTCATTGAGTAGCCTTGTAGTATCATTGCTGGGCCGATTTCCCCATTCTTAAAATGATAATTTTTGTCCACAGATATTTCTATGCTTGACGAAACAAAAATTCTTCTTGTGCAGTTTTCCCTTGAACTTATTGCTTCTGCTAATGTATCATAGATCTTAGCTTGAATTTGAAAAAATACATAGTCGATTGTCTTATTCTGAATGTACTGAATTATGCTACTTAAGTTATTGTAGGCAATTCCAACCACCATTGAAACAACAGATAAAATTACAAAAGTAATAAGAACTTCAGATGGAACTTCCATTTTTCTTCACCCTATAGTAGTGACGATGAATTTCTGAACATTATATTTAATTATAAACACTGAGGGATTCCCACCACTTGAAAAGAACGAATCTTTCCATTCATAGTTAAAGTGTTCTCCTTCTAACGATTCTCCTTCTAGTACTATGTGTACATCTAGCCTATAGCCAATCCAGACCATATCAGGATAAGAATCAACTCCGACTGGAGAAACTGAAAGTATTGTTCCATCCGTAAAATTTATACTATCCAAGGCTTCTTTTTTTCCATAGGCACTAAAATGGTATGATGGCAAAAGAAAGGATAAGGTATAAGTATTCATATCGTCTGTGAAAGAGGTTATATTCACAGTAGGCTTTGGATACGCAACAATTTTTATTAAGTTATCTCGTGAAAATTCTAGCACATCAAAGAAATTTTCATTAGGATAAGCAAAAGGTTTCTTCGTGTATGACTCAACGCTAAGATAACCTTCTAGAGGAATGTTCACAGAAATTTGCGGCAGTGGCCATTCTTCATATTGATGTAATAATACATTCCCACTTGAGTCAAATAGAGAAAGATCTAACTTAAAGGTAATAGCTTTAGAATCTGCTTTTCCTTCCGCCATACATTTTACTTCTCCTCCAGACTTAAAAGTATCGCACAGTTGTAATACATTTGTTTTGTACCTTTCGAGGTCTATTCTGTGTCTTGTTCCAATGTATCTGTTCACTAAGTAGTTAAAAGCAAATGCAACAACTATGAGTCCAACAAAAGTTAAGAGAGTTGCTTCAACAACTTTTGAAGGCAAGTTTATTTCCCTGGTTTAACAAAAATAGCATAGCTTGCAAAAGGTTTAATCCCTGGCAAGAACTTCAATTTTGTTCCACTATTACTGCTTTCTTTCCTATAAAGATCTAAGTAAACAAAGTGCCCTGAGGTAATAGAGTCACTTGGATTTTGAAATTCAACAGAACCATCTTGGGAAGAAAGCTGTTCTCCTCCCAAGACTTCTCCTGAATCTAAGACTAATCGCGCATACAACTCAGGAATTTGATCAGTTAAAGTTTTACCATTATCGTTAATGAAAGTTACAATTTTTATTCTAATGTTTTTACTGGATGAGGGTTCGACCATTGAAAGAGTCCTAACTACAAGAGGTTCATACGATATCCAGCCATTAGGCATTTGGCTTATGCTCTCCTTGTTTAATTGAGTAAGGTTGTACACAAGCTCTGACCCAATTGATTTAATTCCAATTTTTGAAACATCAAATCTATTGGGTATGGTTACACTTACATAACCTGCATTGTCTATTGCATCGCCAAGAAAACCTATTGAGCTTAGAAATATCTTTAGTTGGCCTCCAGATCCGGTAAGCGGAATTCTTATTCTTGAGAGAGTTATGGAAACAAAGTCATTGTAACAATCTATAAAATCATTTACCTTGGAGATGAGAACTTCATTCTCTAATCCTTCTATGTTATTGAAGATACCATTTATATAAGTACTAAGTGTAGTAATTATTGGGTCACTAACACTTGATACGAAAAAGGTGATTTCTTTATTAATGAATCCTTTAACATTATTATTGATTTGCTCGAGTATTATATTTAGTACTCCACCTATTAGCAAATTTCCAAAATCTATATCTTTACTGTTTTTGATTAATTGATCATCAATCTCTTTTTTAAGTTTATCATATAAGGAGTCTATAATTTTTCTAAAAAATTCTGACATAGTGTTTGTTATTCTATCTCCTATATTATTTATGTATGTCTCTATATACTCCTTTATGGCTTGCTTCAGGCCTTCTGTTGTACTATGTATTTTTTGTATTTTTTCTTGCAACCCACTTTTGCTTATTCTAGCTAAGGAACCAATATCAAAAACTGCTTTAAACTTAAAAGTAACATAAGATGAGTTAAAATAAACGTCGTCAACTACAGGTATAGCCGTAGAACAAAGGTAGTAAGCTGAAAAGTGTAGTGTAGAACTTTTTCCTTCATTATTTCCAGTAGAACCTTGGCTTTCTTCAAGTTTTTCATTACTTATTTCTTCATTCATTACTTTTGCTAATGGCCCAAAACTACATTCTTCTTTGGAAGAAGAAATTTCGTCATACAGCTTACCTTTAAAATCATCAAATATTCTAATAGTTGAGTAGACATTGTTAAAAGTAATTTCTCCTCCTACTTCATAAAAACCTGGTTTGCTTGGAGTAAGAATGAAAGAGTAATCCCCATTAGGATCCTTTTGAGTAGAAGGTCTAAACAACATCTCAAACGTGAATATTTGAGGAATCATGTTTACTGCCTTTTTTACTTCAGGAGATGCAACATCATTCGCTATTGCAGCCATAACCCCTTTTACTACACCTTCGACGATTCCAAAAGCTGAGTTGTCTACATGGCCGTTTGCTAGGGGATTTTTCTCATCCTCCCCTCCAACCTTTATGTTTATTATTTCGTTGTTTTTGCTGGTCAATATGAGTTGGTCTTTAGCTGATGTTACATCGTAGTCAAATCCTGGAATTACGTTTTGCATTACCTGATGAATAGCATCTGCAACCATGTATAGTTGTCCAACTACTGGAGCCTTAGAAAGTCCACTAGAAAGCGCATCACCTACGGTATTTTCAAGCGTAGAGTAAAGCTCATCACCAACTTTTCCTTTCGCTTCATTAGAAATGCTAATTATTTTATTGTGGATATCCTTTTTCATATTAGATATTTCTTCTTTTATGCGCACTTTTAGAGAATTTAATTCTCGATTTGGATTTGGATTTGGATCTACAATTATGGGATCTATTACTTCATGCAATTTGCTTTTTATGATACTTTTTAATTTGTTTAAATTCTCTTCAAATAAAAGCTCTTTTTCTTCATTTTTTTTAGACTCTTTCTCATCTTCTGGAATATTGTCTTCAGAGCGCGAAGTCACGAGTGTAGTAGTTTGACTAAAACTATTTAATAAACGTGTAGGAGTAGTATCATAAAGTGGGCTTTCTTTTTTGATTTCTTCTATAATGCTATTAAACAACTTCTCAAGATATTCTTTGTTCGTTTGATCAAGATTATCTTTATCTTTAAATCTAGAGATATCGCTCCACTTAAGGTTAAAATTTTTATTAAACTCACTCTCGATTGCAGAAATTATGTTTTCAACAATTTGAGAACCTTTTAAGTCTGACAGTTTTATGCTTTGTTCTATATAGTAGTAGTTCTTTATTATAGTTTTAGTTTGATCACCCTCTTGAATAGTCTCAATCTCTATATGATCAGGAACAGCTTGCGTATTGCTTTTAACTTTTTCGCTATCAATGTAGCTAAGTAAGTTCTCTGCTACATTATCTATTACGTAATTTTCTATATTATCTATTTCATTTGCTATATAGTTGTAAAGTTTATCAAATCCAGAATCAGCAGCACCTTCAGCAGATTCAGTTGCCATGTCGAAAGCAAAATTAATGCCATACTTCACAGAATTTTGTAATGTATGAGTTATGGAACTAAGCAAGCTCTTACTGTCTATCCAAACGATTGCAATGACCCTAAAACCAATTTTTTGATATGGAATATAAAAGCTCACTATACCACTTTTTTCATAACTTGTCCTTAGTGACTCGCTTAATGCCTTTATAGAAGAACTCATAAGATCATTTTCACCGTTTCCGCTTAATAAGTTACTAGTAAGTGTGCTTATGAAGGTACTTAGCGCACTTGCTAAAATTCCACTTGTTGGAGCTACATTATCGCCTTTGTCAATAATTGGGAGAAGAATTAAAATTGCCTTTAGCTTTCCACCACCAGCTAAGTCTTGTTCACCAAATCCTATTCCAGGTATGAAAAGGTATGGGACTTCTATATTCTGTTTTGCAGTGTCATAAGCTAGTTTTAGTAGGAAGTTCTGTATCTCGTATCGTAAATTAGTTGAGGGAGGATGAGAAAAAGCAGGCGCAATCTGTGGAGGTAATAGAATAACCAAAATAAAAAAAGATATAAGAATTTTTAAAAAAAAACTTTCTTTAGAAAAATTTATGGACATATTTATACCTATACTTGAGTAACAACAGCTGTCGCTGTTTTTTCAGTATCTGGAGATGACGAAGAAGAAGTAGATGTGTACGCAGAGATTGTGAGCAGTACTTGAGAACCGACGGGAGGCCCACTTGCACCTAGGTCTACAACGAATGATCTTTCTTTACCAGCTTGCAATACTTCTCCTTTATCTAGCAAGTCAAGTTTATTTATACTGCTATCTTGTGGTCCACTAACTTTGAGCTGCACTATATCTCTAGTGCCTGTATTATGTATATCTATTTCAAGGTAGTATTTGCCACTGCTATCTCTTATTATTTTTGGAGTCCCAACAACTTCAAAGTCGACACGATTAAGGATGCTAAATACAAAAACTGCAAATAAGGCTACTGCGGCTATACTAATAACGGTTAGCAAAACACTTGAAACTACATTTGAAGAACCTTTCCTACTACTTTTTGCAGCTCTCATTTTTGTCTTTATAAGTAAGAGCTTATCTATAAAAATCTTTTCTTCTATGATATTTTATAAAATAAATAATTCTATTTAATCTTTTTAGATCATCATGAAAATTGTTAGGAAAAGTACAAAATCTAAGTTATAAAAAGAGAAGGCTATACTCTGTTAACTTAAGCTCCAACTATTACCTCTAAGTTTTTGAACTATTTCGATTTTAGTTACTTCTTCTAGGTTGAACAAATAAAACAAAATAAGCTATCTCCAAACGTGGTCTATTCTACAAGCTTTCTCGTGTAACGAAAGTAGTCGTCGAAATTTTCAGTTCTATTCTAAATTGCTATACAGCTTCTCTCAACGAAAACTTTAATTAACGTTCGAAATTTTTTGACTTAAGTTACTAGGTAAAGAGCGTAGGGAGTAAAAGAAAGGTTTGTTCTCTGCCTCTTGAAGTTTAGTTTAAAAATCATAAGAAAAGGTAATCCTTGGCCTAGAAAAAACTCAAGTTAAAAAGAGCAGAGTATTAGTAGCGAAAGACTTAAATATTTAAACTTTTTCTTTTAGCAACATAAAGATATGAGTACGGTTCCTACTTATAGGGTTAATGTAATTAGTGTAGCTACAGGAAGGCAAATTACTTTAGAAGTTAGTCCAACACACACGTTAGGCGAATTACTAAAGACAGTTTTAGAAAGCCTTGGAGTTCATGAGGGGGATTATCGACTAGTACTTGGATTTAAGGAATATGGCCCTCAGCATTACAACAAGAAACTTTCTGAACTAGGAATTGGAAATGGAGATACTCTTCAACTGGTTCCGCATAACCCAGGTGGTTTTATTATTATTATAAGTCAGAATAGAACTGCTGACCCTTAGCACTAAGATGCTACCTTTAGAATTTGTTTTTAAGAGACTAGAAAATGAAGAAAAAGAAATAGGAGACATCGTTATAAGATACTCAAAAGAAGATTTTACTAATGGCAAAAAGATAGGAATCGCTACTGTACTTGGATATGAAGTAATAGCTCCAGTAAGAGTATATAATGTTGAGTTTAAGGCTGAAGGATTAATGTTACCCTATAAAAGTACTACGCCTATTCCTTTTTCAAATCATGCTGCATCAATATACATCTTGAGAAATTACCCATTTCCTGACGACTCAAGCAAATTGGGGGCACCAGTCAGAATCGAATGGATATCTCCAATTTTTCATCCGAATATAGCTCCTGGGAGAAAGTATGGTGGAACTGGAGTGGTTTGCTGGCAAGCTTTAAAAAAGTGGATGAAAACGTTTAACTTAAGAGGTTTGATACTAGGGCTAAGGATTTTGGTAGAAAATCCAAATCCAGACGATCCACTTAAATTTCCTCCGGTATGTCTTCAAGCAGCTGAGTATTTTAAAAAGGTCAAGACTTCTTAAGTAGTTGACAAAAAATGAATTACTCCTTGGAAGAAAAGTTTTCTGAGCCCTATGAAGTCTACATTGAATACAATACTCTAAAGAAAATAATATTTCACACATGTCACGATTTTCCATTTGAAACTATGGGCTTCTTAATAGGCGACGTTTTTAGATGGAACGATAGGGAATACACAGAAATTATAGACTACGGACCAGTCAAGAGCGTTGCAACTATATCGAGAGTTATTCCAGCAGAAGGAGCGTTGGGAAAATTTGTTGGAAAGTATTTACACAAATTCAAAAACAAAATTTTGGTAGGATGGTACCACTCCCACCCAAACTATGGATGTTTCCTCTCAGAAATAGATCTTGACTCACAAAGAAGGTATTTTCCTCAAGCTTATCACGTTGCATTAGTAGTTGATCCAGTGAGAAAAGAATTTAGCTTCTTTAAGTTAGAAAAGGAGGGAGGTTATAGAGAAGCTTCTTATAAGGTGTTTAGAGATGCGGGATCAAGAAAAAGATAAACAAGATCAAAATAAGAGTAAGTTACCTTCTGTCGTTAGCATTAAGGATAGGCAAATAATTGTAAAAAAACCACCAAAACCTCCGGAATTTGAAATAGTATTTGAACACGCTCAAAAGGGCTCTACAAAGTACGAGATAAAAACTCAGAAAAAGAAAAGAGACCTAAAGTTTTTTGCAGTAATTTTATTTGCATTATTGCTATTCAACGTAATCTCTTTTATAGTTTCTGAATTCTTACTAAACACAAGCATTTTGCTTTTAACACTAGAAAGTGTAAACGTAAAAGGGCCTATACAAGGAAAAATCACAGTTAATGTATCTGATGCTAATTCTGGGAATTTACTTTTCAAGACTTTTCAAGACTTAGCAAAGATCAGAATCCAATTGATCACGTCTAACGATAGGGAGTATGATCTTACAAAAGAAAAATCGCTTTCATTAGATTTAAGTGACAATATAACCTTTATAAGAGTAATAGTTATTTCAAAGATATTCTTGATTGAAATGAAGGGTGAAAGAATATTTGAAGTGGTTTAGCTTCTTAATCATTTTTTATGCATTTGTGTGCTTCCTATACCCTTTTAATGTGCTAAACAAAAACCAAAGTAATTCTTCAACTCTTGTACTCTTAGTTATCAACAAGGATAGAAGTATACCATACGATAATTTTCTTTTCATAGAGATTTATAACAAGTCGATTTCAAAAAGAGTTCCTGTCATAAACGGAAAGGCAGTTTTTGAAAATTTTTCAGAAGGAATTTATAATGTGTCAATTCTTTGGAGACCGTTTGAAAGAAGTACGTTAGATACCATAAACTTCACTTTAAACTGCAACATTAAAAACTTTAGTGAGATAGTAGCGCCAACAATGAACAAAAAAATTTATCTAAGAGGCATACTACAGAATGAAAAGATACCTAATCTTAATTTTACTCTGCTTGGACAAGTGTACTCCAGCAGAGAGTGGAAAAACATTACGTTTACAGTTAGTGCCTCACCTATAAACATTACTCTTCCTATTTCGTTATCATGGAAAGCAGATGTTGTGTACTCTTTCTTAGGAAAACCATTAATTGTTGGCTTTAAGGAGTTTTCGAATGAGTCGGAAGAAAACATCAACATAACTATTATAAATGTGGCAGACTTTTCAGTTAAATTAAGCAAACCTGTTCCAAATCTACTGCTAAATTTAACTTATGAAGGTAGCCCTATTCTAGAATACTGTTCAGATAATTTCGGGAACTTAACCATACGTAATAATTTCGCTAACATAAAATGGCTTCCAATCTCTTACTATAGTGAAAAAAATTTAAGTCTTAACCAAGTAGAGTATAAATTTAAGTATTACTTTGAAGGCAAGACATACGATGGAAAAGATGTAAACATAACTAATCGTAGTATAAAGTTTGAAGTCGAAAAAATCCAAAAAGCTACTTTCCTTTTCCTTGACTATAACGGCTCAAATATTAGTCTGAGCAACATTATACTCAGTCTTAATGGAGAAAATAAAAACCAAACAACATTTTGGATTGGAGAAGGGAATTACAAAGTGTCGGTGTACCTTCGTTTAGGCGGAAATGATATTCTTATCAACGAAAGCGAAGTAAATGTTTCGCATGATACAAACGTCTATAAAATAAATTGTAATATTCAAAACGTAACTTTGAGAAGCACGACTAGTTATTCTGAAGATATATATCTTTTAGGTTTCATTAGACCTAATACAGTAATCAATTTGACGTTTCAGTTATCTCCTTTTAAGAACTATTACGTGGTTCTTCCTGGAAATGGAGTTTATTTTTTAATAAGTAACAATCAAACAGTATTGTCAATTTTTAAATGCCCTGTTCAGGAAGTAATAGAGATACCAAAAAACTTAAGGATACAACCAAGTTCTTTCACAATAGCCGTAGAGGGAAATTCAGAATTATATGGGGTATTGTCTGTTCTAATATGCTTATTAACAGTTTTGATTGATGCTATTGTTATATTTTATGTGTTCGTAAGAAAGAGAGAAGAAAATGAGTGAAAACAACAAGAAAAAATTGGATCCTCTTTCAATAAAGGTATTAAAATACCTGTTAGTCCATTCAAAAGATGATGTGGCAACAGTTTCTATAAAAGAAATGTCGCAAGAATTAAATATAGACCAACAAAAGATTAATGATATTTTATTACAACTCAGCGAATTAAAAATAATTGAAAATGTATCACTTCAAGAAACAAAAACCTTTCTTAATCTTTTAGTTTCAGATTTAGAACGGTTAGAACTTCAACTTGTATTTGGGCAAATTGACAACAAGACATACTTGGAAAGAATGGAAGAAATAAAAAATAATCTTAAAAAAAATGTAACCTATGATCAAACTGAAGACATTCTACATCTTAGAATGTTGGAAGAAGATGTAAATCATGCAAAGAAAGACTACGAAGAAATTGAGACGAATTTTAAAGTTTTACAAGAAATTAAAGAAAAAAGAAAAGCGATCGTAGAAGAGCCCTTTGATGAAAAAATTGTTAACGAACTTACAGAAAAACTAAATGAAAAACTGCTTGTGTCGCTAACTAATATAGAGCCATTTCTTGTAAGAGTAACAGAAAGAATAGAAGAAATAAGGAGCTTAGTTAAAGAAAAACGAAAAACATACCTAGCAAGTAAAGTTGGTCTAGAATTAGAAGATCAACCAAAGTTAATTTTAGATTTGGATATAGAACTAAAAAATAGGTTAATGATGCTTTGTCACACTATATATCCTGAAATAGTTAAGCTAAAAACCATCTCTGCTCCAAGAGTATCTGAAGACGAAGTCAAAAAGCTGGAAGAGGAATTAGAAATTATTAAAAGTAGGATTCTTGTAGAAGGAGAAACAGAAGAATTAAAAATGATTAAGGAGGACTTAGAGAAAGAATTAAATAGACCTAGAACCACTTCTCCACCAAAACCTGAAAGCTTTGTTTTTGTTCAAGATGCTATTGAAACTGTTCTTAATAAAGTACTCCTTAGAAGAACAACTGCAAAGGACCTTCTCGCAGAAAAACTAATCACAGAAGATGTTTACAAAGAAAACGAAAGATGCATAGATTTGGAAATCTTTATCCTTCGCCGAATTTCAAGTATTTTTCAACCTAGTTCTGAGTAATTACTAAAACAAAATTCATAGTCATTTCCAAAGAATCTTTAAAATATTTCTCATTAAAAACTTTTCATTTTTGTTTGAATTGCAACTCATTCTTCTTCTGAGTATTTTTGCTTTAGTACTTCATAAGTTTTTTCAGGAATTTTTCCTTCTTTGTATAATGCTTCTAATTTTTTTAATTTGTCACTCTTAGTTCCGTAAATTCCAAACGAAGGCTCAATTGGAGCAACAGAGACAATTTTTGTGTCCTTGTCTATTTTGATATTATACTTTTCTCTCGTGCTAATAATTGAAATTATACCTTCAAGCTCACTTTCCTTTAAGTTTAGCTTACTAGCTATCTCGCTTAAGGTTAGCTTTCCATCGTATACCGTAACGAGCCCTATTATTTTTTCGTTTAATTTCCTAGCTAAGCGTTCTAGAAATTCTCCAAGTAAACTTACTGCTAAGATTGCCGTTACAGTTAGAATTACATAAGGCGTAGAATCGCTAAGAATTTTCATTACTGCGCTAACAGACTCATGAGTTGGTGGTTGTTGAGAAATTACGCCTACCACTTGCAAGGCAATGTATGCGATTACGATAAGAAGCACAATTTTCAGAATAGTTTCTATGTTCTCTAAGTAAGGAATAAGCCTTTGTGCGTAACTCATACCATAAATTAGTGAGCACTATTTTTAAGCATTTTGTTTGAGAAACGTGCTCTGTTAACTTAAGTCCAAAAGGGCTATTTTTATCCCGAATAGAATTTGCTTATTAAGATTTGTCCTATGCCTTTACTCCTGATTGTAAGAAGATAAGTTCCTTTCACTAAATCTTGCTGACTAAACTCAACAACTTGCCAATTACCATCCCAATCGCGGTAGTAATATTGTATTTCGAACCCGCTGTCGCTTTTTTCTACTTTGAAGAGAACTTTTCCCGTAGCATTTAGGTTCTTAAGTTCTTGGTAAAGTAAACTTTCATCGATTTTAACATCCGTTGCAACACTAACGGTATTGCCACTAAATGATATCCTTTCGCCTTCTGCTACATACACTTTAATTTGCATTCCGCTTCCAGGGTTTGCACACACTTCAGATACGGCTATATGAATTACCTTTATTGAGTTTATTAATCCAACCTCTTCCATTCTAATTCCTTCTAGAAAATTTAAAATCATCAATAAAGCTATTATAGACGCAAGTAAAAAAACTGAAAACAAAAGCGCAACAGATATTGTTATTTCCCCATATTTACTCTTTTTACGAACCATACTTTTTCGCCTCTTCCATCAATAGCAACCACCATAATTCCAAGGTCGTTATTCTTATTTTCTTTATCAATTAGAAACTCTGGTTTAATTAATACGTTAATCGTATATTCTCCGGTTTGACTGAACATTACTTGATCAATTACTGGCTCATAAAGTGAAAGTCCATTACTGCTGATGTTTATGGCATACACTATGACTCTAGCAGAGTGCAATGGAATACCATTTCTTGTTAAATTAAATGCACAACTAACGTACATAAAGTATGGTCTTTTCTCATCTTCCTTAATTTCTAGTTCATCTTGTTCTTGAGGCCTTATGGTTAAGTTGTACGTAACATTTATTCTTTCTTTACGTTCTAAAAATTCTGAATCTATGAAAGTAGCAGACATACTACCTTCTACTGAAGTATAATAAAATATGTTTTGTCCTCCAATTTTAATACTTTCAGATTTTTCCTTTATTGTTATATCTTTTTCATCAATTGTAAGGTCATCAACTAACATCATCATAAATGATCGAACTGAAGAGATATCTAACTTGTTAGTATCTGATTCGGAAACACTAAACATTTGATTAGTAAGTAGTGCATTCGTAGTGTAAGATATGTTGTAACGTAATAGTCCGAGAAGCGCACTCCTTAATAATATTTCTTTTCCTACTGATGTATCATAAAATGTTGGCTTTGGAATCATGATTAAGATTGCTATTACTATGATAAGAATAGAAAGAAGCCCAAGAAGATATGCTTGTCCTTTTTTGTCGATCATGGCTTTTCGTTACTTGAGAGACAAAGAATCAATACTCTAGGATTTGAAACTCCGTCCTTTCCATAATAGAAGAATACAACACTAATTGCGTTCGTTGCGTCGTATGAGGGACTTACAACAGAAAATATTTTATTCATTTTTTTGTCAACAACTGTAGCATTAAATCCCACGTAACTAGGAATGTAGGATTGAAGTTCTTCTCTTAATAGCTCTGGTTCTCCATTTCCATCGTCACCATACAACGCTTGAAACAATAATCCGTTTTCGTCTAGGCTTCTAATTATTTGGTACCCCAGATTTTTTAACTTAGAATTAGAAACGATAGAAGCATTATCAGAAGTTAAACTTCCAAGCAACACAGCACCTAACAAGGCAACAACAAGCATCATTCCAATTTCAAGAATTCTAGCTTGTCCTTTTCGATCCATTTTTCACTTCCTCCAGGCAGTTACAGATATTTGCACAGGAATGTTTTCAACAAATGCTGTCACGTTTGTTGTTACGTATTGATAATTCTCTTCTTCAAAAAGAGAATTATAGACGATCTTTGGGTAGATAGGAGGCCAACAAGAATAATATTTTCCATCATTAGAAACCAAAATTATAACATACGGAGTTTGAACTCCATTTAAAACTGAAGATATGTAGTTATATGGTGTTTCATCTTCTGAATGCTCTTCTAATAGCTTTGAATGTTCTTGATAAACGTCCCATCTTTGCTCACTAGCCACTATTTCAAAAGAAATAGGAGTAAATCGTTCTGTTGTTCCTAAGAAGTAAATTTTTTGAAAAGTTCTTTCGTACACCATGGCCATTAAGTCTTCTCTTTTCTTATATGTATATGTACCACTTACATTAACGCTGTTTACACCTAAGATAATGTCTGGATAGTTTTTTCCACTTATTATGCATGGTGTTTCAGCTTCTTGATAAAAATACCCTGTATTATCTATAAAAAAGAGAATTGTCCTAGTAGTTTCTACATTTGATTTAATCCAAATATTATCTCCTCTTTTCTCAAGTAAAAATATAACTTGTGGCTCTATAGTTACTTCTATATTTTTAGCAGAAAAACTTTTTTTGCTTCCTTCTTCTACGCTTATCAGATTTTCTAGTAAATTTTCTAACTCTGAATTTCTAAGGTCATCAAGAGCTTCTGGATTTGATTGAATTACAAATTTTAAATAACTTGCTATATATTCAGATATCGCCTTCATTGTGCTATATTCTACTCTCTGAACTTCTGACGTTAGCATCTTATATGAAAATGATATAAAAAACGAAATTGTTAAGAGAAAGATCAATGTAGTTAAAGTTGCTTCAAGTACTGGGTTCATAGGCCAAAACTCCACCTAACAGACATAATAAGTACAATTGATACTAGCGATAGTGATACCATTATGACAACATAAAGGAACCCTGAGGCAAGATTACCTTCGCTCATCTTTCCTGTCAATAAGCCTAAAAGAGTGACGGTTAGTATAGAACCAAGAAAGATGGAATCTATTAGTAGAGGAAGTTGCTCTGGTTTTACTGGAGAAAAACCGCCGATCGAAACTGGGGTTTCAGAAACTCCAGAAAGTCTTTCTCCGAGGTTTGAAATTGGTATTATGAATGCATTAATTAGTATTCCCGTTGTGCCGACAACTAAAAGAGCTGTTACTATCCCAAACATCTTCATTGGCGCAATACTACTTTTTGCAGCACTTATTAAATCTCTTATTTCTCGAGTAACTTCGGTAAGTTCTTCAAATACTTCAACTTTTAATCCAATCCAGTCTGCGATCGCTGTTAAAGTTAAAATTAGGTTCGATTGCCAAGAGATTTTTTTTCTTACAAACTTTATAGCATCAGTAAGGTTATATCCTACCTTTAAAGCAGCATTTATTGTTTTTAGAACTTCATCAAGAGCAGCACCGTAACTTCTAGTTGAAATTAGGCTATTTATTGCTAGTGAAGGTGACTCACCTTTTTTTACTTCTTCTGTTAAATCTCTAATAAAGCTTGGGAGAGCAGCATCAATAGAATTTAAACGAGACAACTCCAAAGTAAAGTGAATTGCTTCTTCAAGAAAAGTTACTATTATTCCAATTCCTACAGCGAAGGATATCCTGTATGTTTCTGTTGACTTAAAGTGTTCTGTCCTAAATGATGGCAGAGGGAGGTAAGGAAAAACGTAATAAGACAGTATAGAAAAGATAAGCCCAATTGGAATAAAGTACGCTAGTCTTTTATAGTACTCTTTGTAGCTTACTGGTGTTTTAGGATACATGGCATCTATCATGTAGACTATCATTATTCCCAATATAGGATTTATAATAAGACTATACAGAATACATTGCATAATTGTTTGAGCTGAAGCGAACATCGAAAAAATAGTGTATACTGCCATTGGAAGAACACCAAACAAAATTAAGACGACGTCACTCACTGTTTTCATTTGACTTGAGAGTGCAGAGTAGCGTTGCTTAAGTTCATTAAAAGACGACCTCATTTTGTCTCGTAAAATATTGTAAACATTACCTCCTCTTGTTTCCGCAGCCACTAACGACATAAGAAAATCAAAAATATAATGAGATGGACTTTGTTTCGCATCTACTTCTATAGCAGTAACTTCATCAAGTGCGAAGAGATTTTTTACCTTATTTATTCTATTGACCATTTTAGCACTTGCAGGAAAAACATCTGATGTTTCTGGAATATAGTTAAGAGCTTGATGAGGTGGTAATCCACCTGCAGCAAACAAAGTCATCAATGTATTAAGATAAGGAGCTTCTCTTTCGCAATTTTTAACATGCTCTATTCCTTTAAAGATTGGGTCAAGAGATATGAAAATCATAAGCAACATGAAAAAAGCTCCGATTATTGGAAGTACCTTTAAAAGTTCAATACCCATAAAAAAGGGGTGAAACCCTAGGTATGTTAATACAATAGATGAACTAAGAGAAAGTAAAAAAAAGACGAGTCCCACAGCCGAAAAATTAATTAAACGCTTCCTAAAACTATCGATAGTGCCGGACTCAGAGATATAAAGATATTTCTTTACGGTTTCCATTTTAAATCTCGTTTTCTATAACTTTAATTTCGCTTCCTTTAGTACTACTTGCCGACACCACTCTGATTACTGTCTTAGGCACCTGTTTTATTTCAACAACCCTAATAGGCGGAGTGTATGGCACATATGATTCTTCAGAAGGAACTTTTTGTTCTTTTACACTTATCGTTGGTTGTATAGGAGTTATACTTTTATAATAATTAGGATCACTATAAAAGTAACTGAACTCCTCTATTAATCTATCTACCTCAAAGAAGTTTGGGCTGGATAAAGCCATTTTTCTTAACCACTCAAGGTACTCTTTACGTTTTTGATATTCGGCCTTTAACTCTTCTCTCGTTAATCCATTCTTTTTCATTATTATTTTAGCAGAATTGGTATTTAGTAATTCTTCAACTCCAACAAAATTGTACGTTCCTTCTGTTGGATTGTAGAAAAAAAGCTTGGTGAACATAACATCATCCTTTTCAACAAAAAGGTCATCTACTTCAGTTACTTTTCGCGTTTTCTTTTTTATCCCATTCTCATTGACAAAAAATGGAGCTACAAAAACAACAGCATGAAGCGAAGATAAACTAGCTTTTCTTATTCCAAGATCAATTAATCGTTGTATTAAAACGTCAGCACTTTCAGTATGAATTGTGGTAATACCTCCGTGACCTGTTTCTATAGCTCTTATCCATATTTTGGCATCTTCTTCTCCCAGTATTTCATTTACTATAACATAGTCTACATTTTCACGTAGAAGCTGAAGAACAAGCTCACTTTGTGGGATCGCACCACCACCTTCTACAGTAACGGAAGAACGCGTGTAACGACGCCTCCAATTTTTGTGAGGTATTCTAAACTCAGGGATGTCTTCAGCAGTTCCGATCATAGAAGAAGGAGGACAAAAACCACAAAGAGCATTTGCAAGAGAAGTTTTACCAGATCCCATTTCACCAGCTACAAGCATTGACAATTTATTTTCTATTAGTAGCCAAAGCCAAGCAGCAATATCGCTAACAATAGTTCCATTAACTAGAAGCCTCGTTATAGTCCAAGGCTTTTGAGGAAACTTTCTTATAGCAAACGTAGAAGTAGGAGATACTTCTGTCGTAAATGTACATGCTAATCTATGGCCATCAGGAAGCATTGCATTTCTAATCATCGGGTGTGTTTTTGAAATTGGTTTTCCTGCTTTATTACAAAGTTTCTGCACAAGCTTATCTAATTCTTCTTCTTCAAAGATTAGATTGGTTTCTAATCTTCCGTATTGCTGATGCGTTACTGTGACTGATTTCATAGCACCTATGCATTCAATATTCTCAAGATATGGATCGTTCACAAGCGGATCAAGCGAAGAATACCCATTTACTTCTCTTTCTAAGATATATCTTAGGTCTGGATTATCAAGACCTCTCTCTTTTAAGAAATGATCTAATTTTTTAGCAACATCTTGCTCATATGCTAGCTCTATAGCGAGTTCTTCTAATTTCTCTATTAATTCCTTTTCAATAGGAGGATCTTGTACGCAATAAACTAATAACGGCTTATCTTTTCTATGTCCAATAAAAATTCTTGACCTCTTAATTTCATAGTTTTCTATTGATTTAATAGAACTTGGATCAAAACTCCAAGTTTTTATTTTTATTTTTGGAAGAATCGATTCTTCTTGAAGTGCTTTTTTCTTAAGAACACTACCAGTTTTTAGTAAGATGTTCTTTCTCACGTTTCGTAACATGATTCTCCTTAAGATCTTATAAGAATATTAATTGAGTATTTAAGTCTTATGTAATGATGCTTGTGCTCTGTTAACTTAAGCTTCATACCATCATCCCTCTAAGCTTTTGAACTATTTTAATTACTTTCTCTTGGTTAAACAAATGAAATAAGTTAAGCCAAACATGATCTAGTCTGCAAACTTTCCAAGGGAAATAGCCATCGAAGTTTTCAGTTCTATCCTTTAAGAACTGTACTTCTATTTCTATTAGTTCGAAGAACCAAATTCATAAGTTCGATGAGCAAGATTTAAACTTCTACAAGCTTCTATGTAGAAAAGAGCTCCATCAGTGTAAACAACATACCTTCCATGTAGCTTAACTAAGCTTCTTAGGAAAAGCTCAGCTTCATAGGAATTTCTAGTGCTAGAAAGCCAAGAATTTTCTTTGAATGTGATTCATAGGCTACCCAAGCTAGCTTTCCAGAAACTTTTACAGCTGTTTCATCTAATAGAAAAATAGAAACTCTACAATTAACTTTGAATATCTTCCTAAAGCCATGAATCCTTTGAACCCATTTCCAAATTGCTATGAACTTCTTTAAAAGAAAACTTTACTTTTGAAGCTTTTCTATAACTTAGTTACTAAGTAAAGAGCGAAAAGAACTAAAGAAAGATTGGTTCTCTGCCTCTTGAAGTTTAGTTCAATGAACATAAGAAAAGGTAATCCTTGGCCTAGAAAAACCTTAAGTTAACAGAGCAGGCAAAATGAACAGAAAATCTTAAATATAGAATGAACTCTTTAATTTAACGAAAAATGAGTGGAGGTATAAGAGTTGTAAAAGTTTCAGAAGTGACCGTAGAAAAACCTAAAGTTAAGCTTGTGCACGTAATACCTCCACTTCTAATGACATACATAACAGAAGACAATATTGAAAAAATGGTTTCAGAAAGAGAATCATACTTAGAAATAAAAACAAGAATCTTAAAAGAAATAATAACCAATCAGACAAATGAAGAAATATTGAGAAAACTCCTTAAAGAAATACAATCCAGGATAGATTTTATTCAAAAACTTATAAATGTAAAGATGAAAGAAGCTTATGTAAATCCTATAGATATACTGGAGGGGGTAAATAGAATTAGAGAAAATATTAATTTGATTAATAAAATATGCAGCCAGGATAGGGTAGAAGAAAAATATGCAGATATGCTTAATGAGGTAACTAATGCGATAAGTAACAATATAAATAGGTTAATTGAAGGAAGAAAGATATTGAATGAAGTTTTGGAAAACATGAAAAACTTAAAAAAACAACTAGAGCTGGAAATTGCAGAAACTGAAAGTAAGTATAAAGTTGGATTAGCAACTGCTGATGAATATTCAATTAAAAAAGAGCAGTTATCAAATAAACTTGAAAAAACAAACTCTGACATCGAAATCTTAGACTACTATGAGAAAATGACCCACTTTGTTTCTTCAAGAGTGCATGAAATTGAATGGAAGTTAAAAGAAATAAAGGAGAGTGAAAATGTACTAGAAGCTAGATATCATGTTGGAGAAATTGCGGAAACTATATATAAAGATGAGAAACAAAAACTTGAAAATAAGATGAAAGAATTAAATTCTGAACTGGATCTAGCAAGAACTCAAGTACTTAATGAATCTAATGAAATAAAAAATTTAATTGAAAAGTTACTTAAATCTGAACTGATCTCATCAGAATTTGCTTCATGCTTACTGAATGAGGTAAGCGCATCTTGAATTACAGGAGCTCAAGAGATAATTCTAAAAAACAAATTTCTGATTCTTCAAGCAAAGATTTTCCACTAATAGAAGTAAAAGAAGTAATAAGATATGATATGGATAATGATCCTTCAAGTAGGCAACGCATAATCGAAGGTTGGGATCAGGAAAAATTAAAAGAAGCAAAAGTTCTTGTAGCAGGTGCAGGGGCCACTGGAAACGAACTTGTAAAGAATCTTTTACTTCTTGGTGTTGGAACCATTTTTGTTGTTGATTTTGATTATGTAATTCCTGCTAACCTAAGTAAGTGCATTTTCTTTGATAAAGAAGATGCAAAGAAAAGAGCACCAAAAGCTGAAGCTTTAGCAAGAAAGGCAAAGATGTTTGATCCTTATGGTTATATAAACATAATTCCAGTAGTTAGAGACATTACTAAAATCTCATATGATGACAAAACATTTAAGGAACCAGATATTTTTGTTATTGGGTTAGATAACATATACAGTAGAATCTACCTTAACATAGCAAGCGTAATGAATAGAAAACCATTAATTGATACTGGAATGGAAGGTTTTAACGGTTACGTACAAGTTGTAGAACCAGGCAAAACAGCATGCCTTAATTGTACGCTATCTAGTTTCCAACTAAACCAATTGTATGAAAGAATATCTTGCTCTGGAAATATAGATGAGAACTCAATTCCGAAAATGCCTTCCGTTATAACAACAACATCCATAGTTGCAGCAGTAGCAGCTCAAGAAACTGTGAAAATTATTTTAAATTCATCTGATCAGAAAAACCATACATTTCAAACTCTGAGCGGAAAAATATTATACTACTGCGGAAGAACAAACTTTATAGGAGTGTTTAGTGTAGAGCGGAATCCCTCGTGCGAAGTATGTAAAGATCTCTTTAACGAGTAAAAAGCTACAAGAAGAGCAAGGCGCAAGTCAGCTTTAAGCTTTTCTAGTGAAGAATGTAACTTGATTAAGATAAAACGTTTACTAAAGGCAATAAGATTTCATAAGTTAAGTAGTTCTCCTAGGGTTATGGAATTACAAACCCAACATTTTTGTGAAGAGTCAGTGTGAGATAAAACAACAGTTAAACACTTACGATGATAAGGAGTAAGACACACAGGACATATCGTAAAATCATCAATCTTAACTGTACTGTAGTTTATTAAATCTTCACATATAGGACACTTTAAACTACTTATTTCTTTCCTAATTTTTGCCTTAACAATAAGAACATTATTGTTCTCTTGCTTCTTTTCTATTTTGTTCTCTATAAGCATCTTCTTGCTGATTGGAGACAACCGTACTTTTATGACTTCTTGTGAGATTTTTCTTTCTACCAATTTCCATCTTTCTTAGTTACATAAGTTTCTTATTTAAGCTTTTAGCTACTAGGATCGTTTTACAGAAAACTTTTGGCTTACATGTAAAGAAAACAAGTTGACTTTCTTTTCTTTTTCTTAAACTTGCTGGATTATACAAACTTTCGTTTTATTTAGAAAAGAAAAAGCTTGGTGGCTGTAAGCTCGTGAGAAGAAACCCTTACAAGTTTCCTTTAGAAAAATGGAATTCTTAAAAGAAGAGTTTCCTAAACTATGGGAAAATAATACCATCTAAAAATAAAGAATGTTCGTGAGACTACTTGAATCGTTGAAGCAAACCCTTTAAGATGAAACTGGTTATAAGTTCGATTAGCAAATCTAAGCATTCTATCAACTTCTTTCATTTCTTTCTAATTTCACCTCTCATTATTTCTAGCTTTCTATAGCCTTATTATTCAGTTCTACATTGGACCTAAGACCTTGTACGAAGTAAAAGAATCATTAGCAACCGCTTTCTTAGCGATTATACTTGCATTGACATTTTTAGAGATGTTCTTTGCAGGAAACTACTGCGCGGTTTCCATAATTGCAAAAACTCTCGAAGATATTCTATTTTTCTTGTTTATTTCCAATACGTGACTTCTTGCCTACATACAGCCCATAACCAGCATATGATAGAAATTCTCGTGCTACTTTAGAAGTTTTTCTTAACTTAGATATTTTCACTAAAGTTTCTTGCTTTAGTTCTTCATGAAATTTCGTAAGAATGATAGTCAATTTTTCTATACTTTTATGATTACATGCAAACATTCTATTCTTTGTTGTTCGTGAACTTTCTTAATAAAGGATAAAAGTATTATCGAATTCTATTCTCTTTTTAAAAAATTTATACTTACCATTTTAAAAAAAGTACTGATGAAAATGAATAAGAAAGCGTCGTTAGTTTTTGTTGCAATCCTTCTTCTTACTTTCCACTTTTTAGTCAACTCATAAAAGCAGAGGAACAGAAAGCATTCACAGTAACATTTGAAGATGACTTTAGTACCTATAAAGACGAAGATGATAGTTGCAAAAAGTAGTAGGAAAGGTTCTTCAAGTGTAGTTTCAAGTGTTTTGCTAACCGTTATTAGTATAGCCGCAGTAGCCTTATTTGCAGTTTTTGTATTTAGCCTCCTTTATCGTGTCGACTTTGAAGTTGTTGGGATTCCAAAAATAACAAAAGACATCGATGGTTACCATCTTGAAATAGCTATACAAAATACAAGCACCCAACCCATCGTGAAGCTTGAAGTTAAAGGTAGCAATATAAATATTAATAACTTGTTAGCTCAAGGAGAAGTATTGCAAGCCGGTAAAGAAAAATCATTCGTTGTAAACCTAGGTGCAAATGGGCCTCCCATCGGTTCTCAAGTACTGCTCAAAATATCTGCATACACTTCTTCTTCGTCATCTCCAGATACTGAAAAAAACAGCGACAGCTGTTGTTACTCAAGTATAGATATAAATAGCACCAAACTTGCAGTCAGCCTTCTCTCCAAAGCGTTTTAGAGTAGTATTAGGGTATTCATTTTTCTAGTTTCTCTCTTTTCGTCTTCGGTATTCTCATTTTATCTGTTTTCTTTAATTTCCCTTATCCTATCTGCGGTAAGCACGCTCATCAAAGAACAAAGTTAAACATTTATTTCTTCAATTTCTCTACTAACTCTTCAAGCTTCTTCTCATATTCTTGCTTTAGTTTTTCATACGCTTTCTCAGAAATTTTTCCTTCTTTCTTTAATTGCTCAAGTTTATCTAAGTATTCTTTATACTTTTTAATTTCCTTTTCTATGTCTTTCTCAGGTGGTGAAGGAGGTCGTACGCCTCTTCTTTTCAGCACTACTGTAGCTACAACTACTAAGATTATTATGGCGGCACCTATAAGGTAGGGTAGCAGGCCTGTCCACGGAGAGAATGTGATAGAGTAGTTTTGGGATGAATGGGCTTGGACAGTTGAATAGGAAACAACATTTCCGCTTTCGTCTAGCGTGAAGTTATACATGGTAGTACCGTCTATGATTGCGTTGATGCGACCATTCTTGTCTCTAAGGACGGGCACTTCTC
>Ga0207433_10004368_pt1 | contig 26087 bp, 26 predicted proteins | sample YelNatPaOPGAMG01_FD_187559 | JGI IMG/M metagenome (GOLD analysis project Ga0207433, IMG submission 187559) | Hot spring thermophilic microbial communities from Obsidian Pool, Yellowstone National Park, USA - OP-RAMG-01 (SPAdes) (version 3) | ecosystem: Environmental > Aquatic > Thermal springs... | reverse complement strand
TTATAGATTTATACTTTTACCTTTAAATATCACCTATTTAAGAACGATTGTTTTTATTTTAGTAATTGCTACTTTTGTGCAGTTTGTGGAGATGGTGATTTTAAAGAAATCTCTGGCTTTATACCGTAATTTAGGGATATATTTACCTTTGATTACTACCAACTGTGCGGTTTTGGGTGTTACCGTATTAAATATCAATAACTTTTTTGTGAACAATCATCCTGTAGCAGGAAGTTTTTTCTATTCAGTTTTAGAAGGATTTTTTGCGGGAGTGGGTTTTACTTTGGCACTTTTAATTATGTCCGGGATAAGGGAGCGTCTTATGTTAAATGATACGCCATCTTTGTTTAAGGATTTGCCCATTGCTTTTGTGGTGGCTTCTTTGATGAGTTTAAGTTTTATGGGATTTAATGGCTTTAGGTTCTGATGAATAATTTAGCAGTTATAATTAGTAGTATTGCTACTTTAGGTTCATTGGGGATTTTATTTGGTTTGGGCTTGAATTGGGCATCTAAGAAATTTTCCGTAAAACTCGATGAGCGATTAGATAAAATCTATAGCAAACTTGCCCAGGCAAACTGTGGTGCTTGCGGTTTTTCTGGTTGTTTGGCTTTTGCCCAGAGTTTATTAGAAGGAAAGTCTCAGCCGGATAGCTGTCCGGTTACTGAAAGAAAAGCTTTAGAAGAGATCGCTAAAATTTTAGGAGTAAGTTTAAAAAAAGAAATTAAAAAAGTAGCGGTTTTAAATTGTCGGGGAGGAATAAATTCTAAGGATAAATTTGAATATAAAGGGATAGATGATTGTATTTCTGCAAATCTTCTTTTAGGTGGGGAAAAAAGTTGTATCTATGGTTGTTTAGGTCTGGGAACCTGTGTAAAGGTCTGCCCTTTTGGAGCAATAAGGATGAATGAGGAGAATTTGCCACAGATAGATGAAGAAAAATGTACTGCCTGTGGTAGATGTGTAGAAGTATGCCCCAAAGGATTATTTAGCATTATTGCCCAAAATAAACTTTATTTAGTTGCCTGTAAATCTAAAGATTTAGGTAAAGAGGTAATAAAGAGTTGTAAAGTAGGTTGTATTTCCTGTAAGAAATGTGAAAATGTCTGCCCGACGGGTGCAATAAAAGTGATAGATAATTTAGCGGTAATTGATTATAATTTATGTAATGACTGTGACAGATGTTTCGAAGTCTGTCCAACAGGTGCGATTTTAAAAAAGGAAAATAAATTATGGAAGAAAAAGACTTAAAAAATATTGCGGTTTTTGCCTCAGGAAGAGGAACAAATTTTTCGGCAATTGCCAGGGCAATTAAAAAAGGAAAGATTAAAGCAAATTTATCCCTTTTGGTCTGCGATAATCCTCAGGCAGGCGTAATTGGTCGGGCAAAAAGGATAGGGGTAAAGGTGGCTTTAGTATTAAGAGAGGATTTTAAAAGTAAGAAGGATTTTGAAGCAAAGATAATTCAGCATTTAGAGGAAAATAAAATTGATTTAATTGTTCTGGCAGGTTTTATGCGGTTATTAAGTAGTGATTTTGTAAAAAGATATTTCGGACGCATTATTAATATCCATCCCGCACTGCTTCCTTCTTTTAAGGGAACCCAAGGCATAAAAGATGCCTTTGATTATGGAGTAAAGATTACCGGTGTTACCGTTCATTTTGTAGATGAGAAGATGGACCATGGACCGATAATCTTACAGGAAATAGTTAAAATTAAAGAAGATGATACCTTAGAGACTTTGGAAGAAAAAATTCATAAAATAGAGCATAAGATTTACCCCGAGGCAATTCGATTATTTATAGAAGGAAAACTTAAAATAGAGGGGAGAAAGGTAAAGATAATTTAGGGTTGTTTTATTTTTGCTTTGCTGAAGACGATCTTGCTCTGAGAGTTTAGGTCTTTTATCTCTACCATTAAAAATCGGTCAAATTCATAACTGTTTAAAACATAAGAGATAATTTTAATTATCTCATCCTCTATTTTTATCTTAGAATCAGCTAATCTTTTTATCGCATATTCGAAAGAAAAAGTATCTTCGCTAAAATTCCCATTTATTTTTTCAATTTGAAAGTATTTCTTTAATTCCTCATCCTGAAAACGCATAGCGATCCTTTGGGAAATCTGCTGGGCTAAAAAATCCTCCATCTTTATATCATAGGGGTTAAGATGTTTACCATTTTGATCTCCCAAGGCATTTGGATTAAGCTCAACTTTTATCACATATCTACGATTTGCCTCATTCCAAGGGATAAATCCTGCATAAGACTTTTTTATATCTAAGGTATTTCCGATCAAGGTATAATCTATTCCTATATTTATATCCGAGGCAACTAAACCGTAGAATTCCGGAGGATTTTCTGCGCTTAAAAATACTCTTCCTACAGTAATAAGTATATTTCTCAGTTTATCAATTACCTCTTCATCTAAAAATTTTTCTTTATCTATTCCGAAATCCTTATGGATGATGCGTGGTAAGGGTGCATATATCCAGAGAGTATTATAAGAAGATTTAGTAATTACCTTTAAATTATATTCTTCTTGGCAAATCTTTTCTATCTGGTGGGGGATATCCGCTTGTTTATAAGTAGGTTCATAAGAAAGGGAACAGCTAATAAGAAAGAACGGAACAATACTAAAACAAAGGCCGACTTTTCCCGTATTCTTTAAAGATGGCCTCAATCTCATCGTAATCCAGTTCTTCTTTGACAAGGAGTTCCTGAGCAAATCTATCTAAGAGTTTATCTTCTCTTTTAAGGAGTTCCTCTACCTCTCTTAGACATTCCTGAAGGATCTCTTGAGTTTCATTATTAAGTTCTTCTTTTATTTTTTCGGAAAGAAATGATACTCTTTCTCCGCGATAGACACCCATGTTTTGATGCATTGTTTCTAAAAGAGTATAATCACCTACTCTGCCAGATTTCCCCATACCGTATTTCCAAACCATCTGATGCGCATACCACATCGCTTGGCGAAAATCTTCTGAGACACCCGTGGTGGTAGTGCCAAATTTTAATTTCTCTGCTACATAAGAACCTAAATAAGATTTTATATTTCCTAAAAGTTCTTCCCGTGTATGGACATGGAGTTCTTCGCGTGGATGCGGAACAACCATTCCCAATGCTTCACCTCTGGCAGCGATAGAAATTTTAAAGACATCCTTAAATGGCTGTAGGAAATAAGTGGCAATGGCGTGGCCTGCTTCATGGTAGGCAACTTTTTTCCTTTCATCTTCACTAAAGACCCTTTTATGTTTTATCCCCATCTCTACTCTCTCTAATGCTTCGGTAATTTCTTTCATTCCCACCGCATCTTTTTTATTCCTTACCGCAATTAAAGCGGCTTCTCGGGTAAGATTGGCAATATCCGCAGGAGTTTTATACACTGCCATGCGGGCAAGACGTTTAATATCAATAGTATGGTCGTATTTTATATCTTTTAGATAATACTGAAATAACTTTTCTCTTTCTTCTAAGTTTGGTAAACCCACATATATTTTTCGGTCAAATCTTCCTGGTCTTAAAAGTGCAGGGTCTAAGAAACTCTCCGGAGCATTAGTTGCGCCAATTACCACAATATTATAATCTTTTTCTTTTAAACCATCCATTTCCACTAATAGTTGATTTAAAGTGGTATTAAATTCAGTCTGTCCCCCGAAGCCTCTGTCTACCGCACGTTGCGCTCCTACCGCATCCAATTCATCGATAAAGACGATACAGCCACCTTCCGCATAGGCAAGGTTGCGTGCCTGCTTAAAAAGTTTTCTTATCCGGCTGGCGCCTACGCCTACGAACATCTCTACAAATTCTGAACCCGACATAGAGATAAAGGGTAAGCCTGCTTCCGTTGCAATAGCCTTTGCTAAATAGGTTTTTCCACAGCCCGGAGGGCCAATCATTAATATGCCCCTTAATATCTTTCCACCGATCCTACGCAGTTGTGCCCGGTCAGTGATAAGCCTTACGACTTCCATTGCTTCCTGTTTTGCCTCATCCATTCCAATCACATCGTCCCAATGGATATTTATCTCTTCAGATTTAGTTGCCTTTTTATGTAAGGCAGTGATCTTCATATGTCCACCCCGCATAATCCATATCCATAAAGCACCGGATAAAGGGAGGCTGATAATCTGTAATACTAAAAAGATATAGAAGAATAGACCGTACTGGGCAAGGGCAGATTTTTTAAAATAGGATTCTGAGGTCTGCCAGGAGTAAATGGCATTGCGGATAAAGATAATAAAACTTATCCCAATAATTGCTATTAAAATAGAGACGATAATGGCAATCCAATGAAATTTTATAAATAGTATGATCTTACGGATATTCATTCTAAACTTAAAATAACATAATTTTTTAAAAAGTCAACCCCTTTATTTTTAAGAATTCTTTTTCTTGACTGAGGAGTTATATTATGTTATAGTAAAAAATATATAAAAGGAGGTAAAATGATAAGGAGTTTATTTTATTTTAGTTTGATAGTTTTATTCCTTTTTACGGGATGTACCTTTGTAATTCAAAAAGGCAGGCGTTCGGATATAGAAAAAATTGAAGAGTTATCTCGGAACTTAGAAGAACTAAACCAGGCGAAGAGAATTCTGGAAGAGAGATTAAAACAAGAAATAGAGGACAAACAGGTACGTTTACAGATGATGGAGAAAGGTTTAGTTATCACCTTTGTAGCGGATGTACTTTTTGATTCCGGAAAGGCAACTATAAAACCTCAGTATTATCCCACATTAGATAAGATAGCCAAGGTCTTACAGGAGACACTCCCTTATAACTATATTGGGATTGAGGGTCATACCGATAATGAGCCCATCAAATATTCAGGTTGGAAATCCAATTGGGAGCTTTCTACCGCGAGAGCTTTAAGTATTCTGCATTATCTGGTAGATGAAAAAGGTTTATCTGCAGAAAGGTTCTCGGCTATTGGATATGGGGAATATAGACCAATTGCTTCTAATGATACCGCTCAAGGCAGACAGCTCAATCGTCGGGTAGAGATCGTAATTATGCCCAAGATAACCAAAGAAAGACCCACTCAGGAGCCCATATCCAAACTGAGAGAAACGAAAACAAATCTTAAATAGTATTTAAGGAGGTCTTATGGAGGAGGGACTAAAGGATAGGGTTATTTTAATTCTTTCTATTTTGGTAGTAGTTTTTTTTGTAACCACAATAAATTCCTGCAGTGATACTCAAAAGCAGAGAAGAGAGAAAGAAAAGGAAATCCTTCAGAGGATGGAATTGGAAGAGAAACTCAATAAATTTTCTCAAGAAAAAAATATCTGGGAAGATAATTTAGATAAATGTCAGAAGGAACTTCAGGAAACAAAAATAAAGTTAGATAATTTGGAGAAGAACCTTACCCAACAGGAATTAATAAATAAGAGCTTAAAAGAAGAATTAGAAAAGATTACCAAACTAAAAGAGGCATTGGAAGAAGACCTTAAAGAGGCACTTACTGGTAAAAGTAAAAAGTAAAGGAATCTGGAATGACTAAAAGGAGGTAGGATAATGAAAAGGATGTTTAAAAATATAAAGGATAAGATAAAAATTATTAAGAAAAAACTAAAAAGAAGAAAACCTACTCCTTCCCAGGAATCAGTTACTAAGCAGGAGATTTTTCCTAAGGAGGTTAAAGTAGAGGAAGCTAAATATTATACGCCTCCTATTACACCGGTCTATCCTAAAGTAGAGGAACTCCCTAAGGGTTACGGTGAGGATAAAATTGTCCTGCAGACCCGGGATCCCTGGTGGATTCATGCCTATTGGGAGTTAACCTCCCAAACTTATCAGAAAGTGAAGTCAAAGTTTAAAGAATCTTTTTATCAAGCAAAGAAAGTATTGCGGGTTTATGATATAACTAATATTATTTTTGATGGTACCAACGCACATCGTTATTTTGATATCGAGATAAATGATTACGCTAATAACTGGTATATAGATGTAGGAGGTCCAGGCAGAAGTTGGTGTGTAGATTTGGGGCTGAAACTTCCGGATAATCGATTTATTACCCTCATCCGTTCCAATGTAGTGCATACGCCTTTGGATGGGCCCTCTTGGATTACCGATGAAGAGTGGATGGTTCCAGAGGAGGTATTTGCCCGTCTTTATGGGATGGGTGTGGGTTTGGGTTTAAGTTCTCCAGTAGGAAAGGGTTGGCAGGAAGAGGTTAAGAAAAGATTATGGCAACCCTTTGCTTCGGGTGCGCTTGCTTCTATGGTAAGTCCGGTAAAAAAAGAACTTAAGAAAGAAAGGAAATTCTGGTTGGTAGTTAATACTGAACTAATCGTCTACGGAGCAACTGAACCGGATGCCACCGTTTATGTCCAAGAGAAACAGATTCCTTTAAGACCGGATGGAACATTTAGCTTGCGTTTTGCCCTTCCTGATGGTAAACAGGTCATTCCGGTGAGGGCTGTATCAAACGATAGATTAGAAGAGCGAACCATCACTCCCATAGTAACTAAGGAGACAAAGTAGAATTTGATTTTGGGATTAAGTTTTTAACCCATAATCAGATGTATAAGGGATATTTATGTTTAGTTTTACACGGGCATCTACCTTTTGTACGACATCCGGAATGTGATTATTTTTTAGAAGAAAACTGGCTTTATGAGGCAATTACGGAGACCTATATTCCCCTTATTTTAATGATGGAGCGCCTGATTAATGAGGGGATAGATTTTAGACTTACGATGTCTTTAACTCCTCCGCTTATCTTTATGTTAAAAGATTCACTTTTACAGGAGCGTTATTTAAGACATATTAATAAGCTTATTGAACTTTCTCATAAAGAGATTGAGCGCACAAGATGGCAACCACAGTTTCAAAAATTGGCTTTAATGTATTTAGATAGGTTTCTTATCTGCCGGGAGACTTTTGAAAGATATAAAAGAGATTTGGTTTCTGCTTTTAAGTTTTTGCAGGAAAAAGGCGTATTAGAAATTATTGCCTCCTGTGCTACCCACGGTTATTTACCCCTGATGGAAGTAAGCCCTGCTTCCAGCAGAGCCCAGATAAAAGTGGGAGTAAGTGTCTACGAAGAAACTTTTGGAAGAAAACCCAAAGGATTTTGGCTTCCTGAATGCGGTTATCGTCCAGGGGATGATTACATACTTAAAGAATGTGGAATTAAATATTTCTTTACTGAGATACACGGAATACTCCACGGTGTTCCTCGACCAAAATACGGGGTATATGCACCGGTTTATTGTAAATCAGGGGTTGCCTGTTTTGGTAGGGATTGGGAATCCGCAAAACAGGTCTGGTCTTCTATTGAGGGTTATCCTGGAGATTATTGGTATAGGGAATTTTACCGGGATATCGGCTACGATTTAGATTTTGATTATATTAAACCCTATATCCATCCGGATGGGATTCGTATAAATACCGGGATCAAATATTACCGTATCACCGGTTCCGAAGATAAACAACCTTATGAGCCAGAAAAAGCAGAACAAAAAGCTTCTGAGCATGCGGGGAATTTTATGTTTAATCGGGAAAGACAGATCGAATACCTTTATGATTTCTTAAAGAGAAAACCTATTGTGGTTGCTCCCTACGATGCAGAGTTATTTGGTCACTGGTGGTTTGAGGGAGTGATGTGGCTTGATTATCTTATCCGCAAGGTAAGGTTTGACCAGAAAATATTTAAATTGACCACTGCTTCGGAATATTTACTGGAAAATCCTCGCAATCAGGTAATCACTCCTTCGCTTTCCAGCTGGGGATGGAAAGGTTATAATGAGATGTGGTTACAGGGAGCAAATGATTGGATATATCCCCATTTACATAAAGCTTCCCAGAGGATGACGGAATTGGTAAAACTTTATCCTAATGAGGAAGATGGGTTAAGAAGACGGGCATTGAACCAGGCATTAAGAGAACTCTTATTAGCCCAGAGTTCGGATTGGGCTTTTATTATGGGAACCGGTACACATACCAGTTATGCGGTAAGAAGAGTAAAGGAGCATATCCTAAGATTTACTACCCTTTATGAACAGATAAAGTCTAATTCAATTGACCCTCTTTGGTTAGCTGAGATCGAGGGGAAAGATAATATTTTCCCTAACATAGATTATCGGGTTCATCAGTAAAATTGTGATGTTAATAGATAAAGATAATCTTCCTAAACATATCGCAATTATTATGGATGGTAACGGTCGTTGGGCGAAAGCACGCGGACTTCCACGCACCGTTGGACATCGTCAGGGAATTAAAAGAGTAAAAGAGATTGTTAAGGTTGCCAATAAATTAGGTATAAAGTATTTAACTATTTTTGCCTTTTCTACGGAGAATTGGAATAGACCTAAAAAAGAAGTAGATATGCTGATGCGTTATTTAAATAATTTTTTAAGAAATGAGATAGAGGATTTAAATAAAAATAATATAAAACTAACAGTGATTGGTAAAGAGAAGCCTTTACCCGATTATCTTTTAAAAAGGATAAAATTTGCTCAGGATTACAGCCGTAATAATACGGGGATGAACTTAATCATTGCCCTTAACTACGGCGCCCGACAAGAGATCGTCGATGCGGTGAAAAGATATACCCTTTCCGTATTGGAGAAGAAAGAAGACCCAAACGATCTTAATGAGGAAAAATTCGCCAATTTTTTATATACGCAGGGTATCCCTGATCCGGATCTTCTGATTCGTACCAGCGGAGAATTGCGCGTAAGTAATTTTTTATTATGGCAGATCTCTTATACGGAATTTTATTTTACTAAGAAATATTGGCCAGATTTTACTGAGGAGGACCTTTTAGAGGCAATTGCGGATTACCAAGGGAGGCAGAGGAGATTTGGCAGGATACAATGATATCTTAAAACGTACAATTACCTCCTTGATTCTTATTGTAATAATCCTTCTGATTATCAACTTCCGTTATTTATCCGCATTTTTTATATGCTTAATCATAATTTTTGGGCTCTATGAATTTTTCCTCATGGCAGAAAAAAGAGGTATTGAGGTCTACCGATACTTTGGATTATTAATTGGAACGGTTATTCCCCTTTCTATAATTTTTCAATTCGAACTCAATACTACTTGGCAACTTTTTCTAATAGTTTTAGCAATCATATTTCTAATTTTAATGCAGTTAAGACGCAGGCAGAGTAGAGGAGCAATCAGTGGGATATCTACTACCATATTCGGTATACTTTATGTAAGTTGGTTCTTAAGTTTTTTAATCCGTATCCGCTATATGCCAGAGGGTAAAAATCTTTTGTTTTTTTTAATTTTAGTTACAAAGTCAGCAGATATGGGTGCTTATTTTATAGGGACGCGTTTTGGTAAGACTCCTTTATTACCAGCGATCAGTCCTTATAAATCCACGCAGGGTACTTGGGCAGGGATATTTTTTGGGATATTAGCCAGTTTAGTAGGAAGAGTATTTTTACCTTGGTCTTACCTACATTTAGCATTTTTAGGTATGTTATTGGCGGTTTTGGGGCAGTTGGGAGATCTTTCTGAATCTTTAATGAAGCGTGACTCTAATGTTAAGGATTCGGGAAATATTCTGCCAGGAATCGGTGGGGTATTGGATTTAATGGATAGTTTTCTTTTTACCGCTCCGGTATTCTATTTTTATATAAATATTATTATGAGAAGATGAAACGCATCACTATATTAGGTTCTACGGGTTCTATCGGTTGTAATACCTTAAGAGTAATCCGTTGTTTTCCGGATAAATTTAAAGTCTTTGGTCTATCTACCAACTCTAATATCAGGGTTTTATTAAAACAGATTAAGGATTTTTCTCCGGAAATTGTGGCGGTAAAAGACCCTTTAGAGGCTGAGAGATTGAAACGGATGGTTAACGGTAGAGTTACTTTGCTTTCTGGAGAAAAAGGTTTAGAGAGATTAGCCGAGGAGAAAGTCGATCTTTTGGTTATGGCGATCAGTGGCTCTGCTGCTTTTTTGCCTTTAATGAAAGCCATTGATGTACAGTCAGCAATTGCTTTAGCAAACAAGGAGGCCTTGGTGATGGCTGGCTCTCTGATTATTCAAAAGGCAAAAAGGAAAAATGTTCAGATTATACCTATAGATAGTGAGCAATCCGCGATATGGCAATGTCTGGAAGGAAAAGATAAGACTACTTTAAAAAAGATCTACCTTACTGCTTCTGGAGGTCCGCTTAGGGAGATGGATAAAAAGGATTTAAAATACATCTCCTTAGATAAGGTTTTGCGTCATCCCTGCTGGAAGATGGGTAAAAAAACTACGGTAGACTCTGCCACCTTGATGAACAAAGGTTTAGAACTATTTGAGACGATGTATCTTTTTGATGTGGATATCTCTAAAATTGATGTGCTTATCCATCCCCAGGCGATTATTCATTCAATGGTAGAATTTATCGATGGTTCGATACTGGCACAACTTTCCATTACCGATATGCGGGTGCCCATTCAGTATGCGTTAAGTTATCCCAAAAGATTTAGGAGTTTTCTTAAGCCATTAAATTTTTTGGAAATCGAAAGCTTAACTTTTTCTAAGCCCGATTTAGATAAATTTCCCTGCTTGCGGTTGGCTTATGAGGCAGCTAAAGTTGCGGGAACGCTTCCCGTGGTGCTAAATGCTAGCAATGAAGTAGCGGTGGAGGCTTTTTTAAAGAAAAGGATTAACTTTTTTCAAATTCCAAAAGTTATCGAGAAGATAATGTCTCTACATAAAAATATAACCAAACCTAACCTTGAGGAGATCCTTCACACCCATAAATGGGCGAAGGAAAAAACAGAGGAATTGATAGGGAGGATTAATTAGAGATGATTTCTTTTTTAATATTTATATTTTTAGTAAGTATTTTAATTATCGTCCATGAATTGGGTCATTTTTTTATGGCTAAAAAAAGTGGGGTAAGGATAGAGAAGTTCTCTTTGGGTTTTGGACCGATAATTTTTTCTAAAAAAATAAAAGATACGCAGTATTCGGTTTCGCTGATCCCTTTTGGAGGTTATGTAAAGTTGGCAGGGGATAATCTTTTGGAATACAAAGGCAGGCCTGATGAGTATCTTTCTAAGAGTTGTGGGGTACGTGCGCGCATTGTGTTAATGGGTCCCCTTTTAAATTATCTTATGGCTTTTTTTTGTTTTTGGTTGATCTTTTATTTAGGCTATCCTATGTTGACTACTAAGATAGAAGAGGTACTTCCTGATTACGGTGCTAAGGAAGCAGGGATTTTACCTCAGGATAAGATTATTGCGGTTGAGGGAAAATCAGTTCAGTTTTGGGACGAACTTCAGAAGGAAGTTTATCCTAAGAAGGAAGGCCAAATCCTTGAACTTAAAGTTTTGCGTCAAGATGAAGTTTATACCTTTAAGGTAAAGGTTAAAGAAAAGGAAATCACGGATATCTGGGGGAATAAAAAAAGAATCGGTCTTATTGGAATAAGACCTGCAGGTGAGATAGTTCCTTTAAGGCATACTTTAATTTCTTCTATTATTAAAGGCTCAAAAAAGGTGATAGATTTGACCCTTATTACCTACGCCACTTTATTTAGGATTTTATTAAGAAAGATTTCCCTTAAAGAATCGGTTACGGGTCCTTTAGGGATGTTTTATCTTACTAAAGAAGCGGCCCGCTTAGGGTGGGTGGCTCTTTTACATTTGATGGCAATATTAAACATCAGTTTAGCAGTTTTTAATCTCTTACCTATACCGGTTTTAGATGGAGCGCATCTTTTTCTTTTAGGTATAGAAAAAATTAGAAAAAAAAAGATAAGCTATAAATTAGAACAGATGATCACTCATATAGGATTGGCTTTTATTATTACTTTGGCAATATTTATATTTTATAATGATTTGGTGCGTTTTGGCGTATGGGAAAAGATAACTCAATTTTTAAAACGCTAAAGAGAAGAAAGTCCCGTATAGTTAAGATAGGAAATGTCTTTATCGGAGGGGCAAACCCTATTGCTATTCAAGCGATGACCAAAATAAAAACCTCTTTGGTGGAGAAGGTTTTAGCTCAGATAGAAGAATTAAAAAAAGAAGGTGCGCAGATTATCCGATTGGCGATAAAGGATAACCGAGATGCCTCGGCGATTAAAGAGATAAAAAAGCATGTAGATTTACCTTTAGTAGCAGATATTCATTTTGACGCAAACTTAGCGATAAAGGCAATAGAAAATGGGATAGATAAAATAAGACTTAATCCAGGCAATTTAAGAGAACCCGATAAGATTAAAAAAATTGTAGAACTTGCCAAAAAAAATAGAATTCCTATAAGGGTGGGACTAAATTCTGGTTCTTTAAGAGGGATAAAGCCCAATTTCACCAAAGAAGATACAGTAAACCTTATGTTAAAAGAGGCAGCTGATTATTTAAGGATATTAGAAAAATTTGGTTTTTATGATATAGTAGTTTCCTTAAAGGCTTCGGATGTTTCCACTACTATTGAAGCATATGAAAAAATGGCAAAAATTTGTGATTATCCTTTCCATTTGGGTTTAACTGCTACCGGTGTTTTTCTTTGTGGAATAGTTAGTTCAAGTATCGCTTTAGGAATATTATTAAGAGAAGGTATCGGTGATACAATTAGGGTTTCGCTTACGGGTCCAGCGGTAGAGGAGGTCAGGGTAGCAAAATATATTTTAGAAACTTTGGGTTTAACAAATTTTGGTTATCGGATTATCAGTTGTCCTACCTGTGGCCGTTGCGAAGTAGATTTAGTAAAGGTGGTAAAGGAATTAGAAGACAAGCTTAGTACTCAGTACTCAATACTCAATACTAAGCCATTAAAAATTGCTATAATGGGTTGTGTGGTCAACGGTCCTGGTGAGGCAAAGGAAGCGGATTTGGGCATCGCTTTTGGTAAAAAAGATGGACTTCTGTTTAAAAGGGGTAAGCCATTTAAAAAAGTAAGTTTCCGAGATTCATTAAAAGAACTTTTAAAGCAGATAAGGAGATTTTAATTATGCTTTGGTCAAAGACATTCATCCCTACATTAAGGAATGTACCTCAAGAAGCCGAATCAGTTAGCCACCAACTGATGCTGCGGGCAGGGATTGTGCGGATGCTTATGTCCGGAGTCTACATGTATCTGCCTTTGGGTTTAAAAGTCTTAAAGAATATCGAAAGGATAATCAGAGAAGAGATGGAAAAAGCGGATGCAGTGGAGGTGCTCCTACCTGCCTTGCAACCGTTGGAACTTTGGCAGAAGAGCAACCGGGATTCCGCAATGGGTGAAGTGATGTTCAGATTTACCGATCGAAAAGGGAGAAGCCTCTGCTTAGGGCCGACCCATGAAGAAGTGATTACTTTTTTGGCTAAGACGCATATCTCTTCTTATAAACAACTGCCACTCATTCTTTATCAGATTCAAACTAAATTTAGAGATGAGATAAGACCTCGCTTTGGCTTAGTGCGTTCCTGTGAGTTTATAATGAAAGATGCCTATAGTTTTGATAGGGATGAAAAAGGTTTAGAGAAGAATTATCAGAAGATGTACTTTGCTTATAAACGCATATTTAAAAGGTGCGGACTTAATTTTTATATAGTTGAGGCTGATCCCGGCGTGATGGGAGGAGATGTTTCTCATGAGTTTATGGCACCTTCTGAGTCGGGTGAGGATGCGATTTTACGCTGTGTAAGTTGTGGGTATATACAGATGTTTAAGGAAGAAAATAGCTTATCTTTTTGTCCTAAATGTTCGGGTAATTTAGAAAAGATCTCTACTTTGGAAGTAGGACATATCTTTAAGCTAAAAACAAAATACAGCTCTGCCTTTGAAGCATATTTTTTGGATAAAGATGGTAAGCATAAGCCACTCGTTATGGGTTGTTATGGGATTGGGGTTTCTCGTCTGATTCCTGCGATAATTGAACAGAACCATGACGCGGATGGGATTATCTGGCCAAAAGAACTTTCCCCTTATAAGGTGATAATTATACCTTTAAATACCCAAGAGAGATTAATTATGCAGGTAGCTAAAGACATCTATAAAAAACTTTCCGATTCAGGGATAGAGGTAATTTTGGATGACCGCGATGAGCAGGCAGGGGTAAAGTTTAAGGATGCGGATTTAGCAGGTATATACCTTCAGGTAGTGATAGGTAAAGAATCTTTAAGTAAAAAAAATATAGAACTGCGTCTGCGCAAAGAAAAAAAAGCAATTAAGATAAAGGAATCTCAAGCTTTAAGTCGTATAAAAAAATTACTTTATGAATAAAGAGATTTTATCCCAATTAAAGCCACAGATAGAAGATTTTTTAAAAAAAGAGGGTTTTATTCTGGTAGATTTGGAATTTACCTATGAAGGCTCAAGACTCATCTTAAGGATATTGACGGATCATCCTGAGGGTGGTATAAATTTAGAGGAATGTAGTATCCTTAATCAGAAGATAGGTAATCTCTTAGATGAGATTGACCTGATAAAACAGAGCTATATTTTGGAGGTTTCCTCTCCCGGATTAGATAGGCCATTAAAGACCGAGGAGGATTTTAGGCGTTGTATAAATAAGGAGATAGTTTTATATACAGATCAACCTATAAAAGGCAAAAGAGAAAATCAAGGTTTCATAAGAGGAATAAAGGAAAACAATCTTTTATTTGAGATAGAGGATCAGACATTCAGTGTACCTTTTGAAAATATTATAAGAGCTAAACAGGTAATTTAAAAACTAAGATGAACGGAGAAATATTAGCAATTTTGGAACAGATCGAAAGGGAAAAAGGTATTAAAAAAGAATTACTTTTTCAGGCGGTAGAATCCGCTTTAACTATTGCGGTACGCAAGGTGATGAACCTTGGCCCGGAAGAGGAGTTAAAGGTAGAGTTAGATAAAAAGACCGGTAAGATAAAGGCTACCCAAGCAGGCAAAGAGATAACTTCCATTGATCTTGGTCGTATCGCTGCTACCACTGCCCGGCAGGTAATCATTCAAAAAATCAGAGAGGCAGAAAAGGAAGTTATTTTTAATGAGTTCAGTAGCAAAGTAGGTGAGATAGTCAGCGGTACCGTTTATCGTTTTCAAAATAAAAATATTATTGTTGATCTCTTAGGTAAAGCAGAAGGGATCTTACCGCGCAGTCAACAGGTACCCCAAGAGGAATTCAAACAGGGAGACCGTATCCGCGCCTATGTTTTGGAGGTAAAAAAAGAACCCAAAGGTACGCAGATTATCCTCTCCCGCACCCATCCAAACTTGGTGAAGAAACTCTTTGAGATGGAAGTCCCTGAGATCTATGAGGGGATTGTAGAGATAAAATCAATTGCCCGTCTTCCCTCACAACGCACTAAGATTGCGGTCTGGTCAAAAGATGATAAGGTTGATTGTGTAGGTGCCTGTGTAGGTGTGCGGGGGAACCGCGTAAAGAATATCGTTACCGAATTACACGGAGAAAAAATTGATATTGTGCGTTGGAGCGAAGATACCAGTCAATTTATTCAGGCAGCCATCGCCCCCGCTAAAGTTTCGGAGATAAAATTAGATAAGCAGAATAAGAAAGCGTTGATAATTGTGGATGAAGATCAGCTTTCCTTAGCGATAGGCAAACATGGTCAGAATGTGCGTCTGGCTTCTGCTTTGGTAGGTTGGGAATTGGATGTGCGTACCCGTGCAATGATGGAAAAGGAAGAAATGGTTCGGGTAGAAAAAGGAGATCTTGAGAGGTTAAAAGGGATAAGTGAAAATTTAAGAGAACAGTTGATCTTAGCAGGTTTTAAAACTTTAAAGGAACTTGCCTCTGTAGATATAGATAAGCTTTTAGAAATTAAAGGGATCGGTAAGGTAAAGGCAAAGAAAATAATCGAAGAAGCGACTAAGATTATTAAAGAAGATGAGAAAGAAAAAGGTACTTAAATCACAAAAAGCTAAGGAAGCATCTTTGCCAAAAGCAAAGAGAAAAATAGAAACCCCTTTAAAACCCAAAAGTGTAGTTTCTCGACCGCGGGTAAAGAAAACTACCAAGGTTTCGCATCCTAAGTTAGTAAAAGTTAAAACCAAGAGAGAGAAAAAACCCGTAACTTCAGAACCCCTTCCTGAAGAAAAACCCGCCTCCACTTTATCTATTTCTCCAGAGACAGCTGTTTCAGCAGGAGAAGAGAAGAAAGAAGTTATCCTTGAAGAAGTAGCTCCTCCAGAAGTTTTAGAGTTAAAAAAACCATCAATAATAGAGGTAGAATTTCCCATTAGTTTAAGAGAATTGGCGATAAAATTACAGCAGAAACCCTCGGTTTTAATTAAAAAATTGATGGATAGAGGGATAATGGTAGGGATCAATCAGAGTTTAGATGAGCAGACCGCTGAGCAATTAGCGAAAGATTTTGGTTTTCAGATTCAAAAGGCAAAGGATGTAGAAGAGGCTCTTTTAGAGATTCACCGGAAACCCGATGAGGTCAAGAATTTAAAAAGGCGCCCTCCGGTAGTTGCTTTTATGGGTCATGTTGACCATGGTAAGACTTCGCTTTTAGATGCCATAAGAAAAACAAAGGTGGCGGAATCTGAATACGGAGGAATTACCCAACACATCGGTGCCTATCAGATCTCTTTAAGAACAAAACTTCATCCGGAAAAAGAAGAGCGTATTACCTTTTTAGATACCCCTGGTCATGAGGCATTTACCCGGATGCGCGCGCGCGGTGCACGGATAACTGATATTGTGGTATTGGTAGTAGCTGCGGATGAAGGAGTGATGCCCCAGACGATTGAAGCGATCGATCACAGTCGGGAAGCAGGTGTTCCCATAATGGTAGCCATAAATAAAATTGATAAACCCAATATAGATATAGAAAGGGTAAAGAAACAACTTGCGGATTTAGGTTTGGTGCCTGAAGAATGGCAAGGGAATACGGTTATGGTAGGGGTTTCTGCGAAAACCGGCCAAGGCATAAATGACCTATTGGAACTTATTCTTTTACAGGCAGAGATGATGGATTTAAGAGCAAATTATGAAAAATTAGCTAAAGGGGTGGTAATTGAATCACAGTTAAGTAGTGAAAGAGGGGTAATGGCAACCCTTTTGGTCCAGAATGGAACTTTAAGATTAAATGATAATCTGATTGTGGGTCTTTATTATGGCAAAATAAGAGCGATGTTTGATGAATACGGTAGGAATGTTACGGAAGCCACCCCTTCTACGCCGGTAAAAGTTTTAGGACTCAGCGGATTACCTCAAGCAGGGGATGAATTTTTTGTGCTTCCTACAGAAGAGCAGGCAAAGGAATTGGCTCGTTTGCGGATGGAAAAGAAAGAACAACAGCTTAAACCGGTTAAAAAAATAACCTTAGAAGAACTTTCTTTACAGATAAAAGAAGGCAAAGTTAAAGAATTTAAATTGATTTTAAAGGGGGATACCGCGGGTTCTCTTGAGGCAATAAAAGATATAATAAATAAGATAACCACACCCCAGATTTCCATAAATATTATCCATGCGGGGATTGGAGATATTAATACTTCAGACGTTCTCCTTGCCTCTGCCTCTAATGCCATTATTTTAGGATTTAATGTGGGTTATGAACCTAAGGCAAGAGATTTAATTGTTGAAGAGGCGGTGGAAGCAAAGGTATATAATATAATATATGAATTGAGTAATGATCTAAAGTCCACATTGGAAGGGATGCTACAGCCTAAAATCAAGAGAGTATTTTTAGGCAAAGCAGAGGTAAGAAAAGTATTTAAACTTTCTAAAGCAGGGACGGTCGCTGGATGTTTTGTAAGTAAAGGAAGGATATTACGCAATGCGAATATTTCTCTTTTGCGCAACGGTAAAATTATCTACGAAGGTAAAATTTCTTCACTTAAAAGATTTAAGGATGATGTGCGTGAGGTTTTAGAGGGTATGGAATGCGGAATATCTTTAGGTGAATTCCAGGATATTTTTGAAGGCGATATAATTGAAGCTTATGAAATTCAAAAGATAGCTCCTAAAATTACCTAAGACTATGCATAAGAGAGCAACACTTTTAAGTGGTATGCGTCCCACCGGTCCAATGCATCTGGGGCATCTAGTGGGTGTTTTGGAAAACTGGGTAAAATTACAGGATGAATACCACTGTTTCTTTATGGTGGCAGATTGGCATGCTCTGATGAGTGAATATACAAATCCGCAGACGATAAATACTTATACGATAGATAATGTAAAGGATTGGTTGGCGGTAGGGATCGATCATCAGAAGTCAGTTGTATTTCGTCAGTCAGAGGTAAAGGAACATCTGGAGCTGGCGATGGTATTTTCCATAATTACACCCCTTTCCTGGCTTCAGCGTTGCCCGACTTATAAAGAGCAGTTAAGTCAGCTCAAAGATAGGGATATCACCCATTATGCCTTTTTAGGTTATCCGGTTTTACAGGCAGCGGATATCTTACTTTATAAAGCAGAGTTTGTGCCTATCGGTGAGGACCAATTACCGCATTTAGAGATTACCCGCGAGATCTGTCGGAGGTTTAAACACCTATATAAGAAAGATGTATTTCCTTTACCCAAACCTTTACTTACTCCTGCCAGTAGATTATTAGGGATAGATAACCGTAAGATGTCTAAGAGTTATAATAACTACATTGGTCTTCAGGATACAGAACAGGAGATAAAACGCAAGGTTCTTTCAATGATTACCGACCCCAAGAAGATAAAGAGGACAGATCCCGGTAGACCTTCTATCTGTAACGTTTATACCTATCATAGAATATTTACGGAAAAAGAATCAAAAGGTACTGAACTGGTAAATCAGATTTATAATGACTGCAAGAAAGGAAATTTAGGTTGCGTGGATTGTAAGAATATGGTTGCTATCCATTTGATTAAACATTTAGAAAAATTCAAAGAAAATAGAAAAAGATATTCTACGGAGATGGTAGAAGAGATTTTGAGAGGTGGTTCAGAGATCGCCCGAGAAAAAGCGGTCCAGACGATGCATGAGGTTAAATCTTTAGTGGGGTTATTATGAGCTTTAAGATAAAGTTAGAGATATTTGAAGGACCCTTGGATCTTCTGTTGTATCTGGTAAAGAAAGAACATATCAATATTTATGATATCCCCATCGCTAAGATAGCGGATGAATATATGCGTTATTTAGAACTTATGCGTTTGCTTGATCTGAGGATCGCGGGTGAATTTTTAGTGATGGCCTCCACCCTTATGCAGATAAAGTCTAGGATGCTTCTTCCTTTAGAGGATAATTCTCAGCAGCGTGCGGAAGTAGAAGAACAAAAGCAGGAACTTATAGAGCAACTTTTAGAATACGAAAGATTCAAGCAGATCGCGGAGGAATTAAGATTAAGGCAACTAGAACGACAAAAGACTTTTACTAGACCAAGGGCTTCGGAAACAGAGCAGATGGTCCAAAAAGAAAAATATTTTGAGGCTAGTTTATTTGACCTCCTTACCGCTTTCTCTAAGGTACTTAAAGAGGTACCCGTAGAGTTATTCTATGAGGCGATAAAAGATGAGTTTACGGTGGAAGAAAAAATTCATGAGATCCTCCATCTGCTTTTAAAAGAAGAAGTGGTGTTTCTCTCCTTCCTTTTTAATAAAGCAAAAAATAAATTGGAGATTATCGTTACATTTTTGGCAATACTTGAACTTATCCGTTTAAAAGAAATTAGAGTGATACAGAAGAAGCTTTTTGGTGAGATTGAAATTATAAGGAATAGCAATAACATCGTTCCCTATGAAAAAAGAAAAAATTAATCCCCTGATAGATAAAACAGAAAGTGAAGAGGATATAATTCTTAATATTTCATTAAGACCCACTCGTTTATCCGAATTTGTGGGGCAGAAAGAGGTAGTTAAAAATATTGAGATATCTATTTTGGCGGCAAAGCAGAGAAAAGAACCCTTAGAGCATATCCTTTTAAGTGGGCCACCGGGTTTAGGGAAGACCTCACTTGCCCATATAATTGCCCATGAGATGGGTACACGTATCACTTCTACATCTGGGCCTGCGATTGAAAGGGCAGGGGATCTGATTGGGATTTTAACCAATTTAGAAAAAGGTGACATTCTTTTTATAGATGAGATACATCGGCTTCCTAAAGTGGTAGAGGAATTTCTGTATCCTGCTATGGAAAGTTTTCAGATAGATTTTGTAATTGATAAAGGTCCTTATGCTAAAACCATAAAATTTAATCTCAAACCTTTTACTCTGGTAGGTGCTACTACCCGCAGTGGACTTTTAAGTGCACCCTTAAGAGGAAGGTTTGGGATGTTTTACCATTTAGATTTTTATTCTTCTGAGGAGATCGCCATTATTGTTAGAAACTCCGCACGGATCTTAGGGGTCTCGATCGATGAGGATGCCTGTTTAGAGATAGCCCGACGCTCACGCGGAACACCACGTATTGCTAACCGACTTTTAAGACGCATCCGTGATTATGCGCAGGTAAATAGAGCAAAGAAGGTCGATTTAAAATTGGTAGATGAGGCATTAAATAATTTAGGTATCGATAACGCTGGTCTGGATGAGGTCGACCGCAAAGTCCTAAAAACTATACTCTTTACCTACTCAGGCGGTCCGGTAGGAATAGAGTCTTTAGCTGCCAGTCTCAACGAAGAACCTGATACGATTATCGATATGATTGAGCCTTACCTATTAAAGGCGGGTTATATCAAACGCACCTCACGGGGAAGGGTAGCGACAAAACAGGCATTTGAGCATTTTGGCCTATCTTTTCCAGAAGAAAGTCAGAAAGAATTATTTTAGAATGGAATTGGTCTTACATATCTGCTGTGCAGTCTGTTTAATTTACCCTTTGAGGATACTTCGAGAAAAAGGTTTTAAGGTAAAAGGTCTATTTTATAATCCCAATATCCATCCCTTTTCTGAATATCTAAGGCGTAAAGATACACTCAATATACTTAACCGCAAAGTCAATTTAGAGATATTTTATCCTGAATATAGGGTGGAGGATTTTTTTAGAAAAGTAAACCTTTCGGAAGAGAAAAATAGGCGCTGTCCGCTCTGCTGGGAATTACGCCTGGAGAATACTGCAGAATTTGCGTTAAAGAATGGTTTTGATTTTTTTTCTACTACCCTTTTAGTCAGTCCCTATCAAGACCAGGGGTTAATTAAAAAGATAGGTGAGGAGATCGCTCAGCGTAAAGGTATAAAATTTTACTATGAGGATTTTAGAGCAGGTTTTAAGCAGGCGCATCGCGAAGCAAAGGAAGAGGGGCTTTACTGTCAGAATTACTGTGGCTGTATCTACTCGGAGATAGAAAGATGCAGATATTCGGCAAAATCTTAATTCTTTTCGGTATTATCTTAATAGGGATAGGTGTATTCCTTTTGTTTTTAGAAAAGGTCCCTTTTTTAGGAAGACTCCCGGGAGATATATTGATTCAGAAAAAAAATCTTACCTTTTATTTTCCCATTACCACTTCAATAATAATAAGCCTAATTTTAAGTTTTTTGCTCTGGATAATCTTACGACATTAGTATGCCTATATGGAGATATTACATCAGGATAAATACAGTCAAGCACGGCGAGCAAAATTATTTACCTTCCACGGTGAAATAGAAACACCCTGTTTTATGCCTGTAGGTACACAGGGAACGGTAAAGACCCTCTCTCCTGAAGATTTAGATTACTGTGGCGCTCAGGTAATTTTATCAAACGCTTATCATCTTTTTTTGCGTCCGGGGATAGAGGTGATTAAAAATTTAGGTGGCTTACATAGATTTATGAGTTGGTCTAAAAGTATCCTTACGGATAGTGGAGGCTATCAGATTTTCAGTCTTGCTTTGTTACGTAAGGTAAATGATGAAGGAGTAGAATTTCAATCGCATCTGGATGGAACAAGATTTTTTTTTACTCCTGAGTTGGTAGTGGATATTCAAATTAATTTAGGTTCAGATATTATAATGCCTTTGGATGAATGCGTTCAGTATCCCTGTCCAAAAGATTACGCTCAAATTTCTATGAAGAGAACAGTTGATTGGGCAAGCCGTTCAAAAAAAGTTTTTCAAAATAAAGGTAGTCATTCTTTGCTTTTTGGGATTATTCAAGGTTCAAGTTATGAAGATTTACGTAAAGAATGTTGCCAAAGGTTAGTAGAGATGGAGTTTTCCGGATACGCTTTAGGTGGATTTTCTGTTGGTGAGCCGAAAAATTTAAGGTATAATATTATATCTTTTTTGTTAGATTATCTTCCTTATGATAAACCACGTTATCTTATGGGATTAGGCTCTCCCGTAGAGATTTTAGAGTCCGTAGAGCTGGGAATAGATTTATTCGATTGCGTGATGCCTACACGTTACGGAAGAAATGGAACCGCCTTTACGTCGGAAGGAAAACTTACTGTACGTAATGCTACTTTTGCTTACGATCAAAAACCTTTGGATGAAAACTGTGATTGCTATACCTGTAAGAATTTTAGTCGAGCTTACTTAAGGCATCTCTTTAATGCTAAAGAAATATTAGGACCAAGGCTGGTTTCTTTGCATAATGTATATTTTTATTTAGACCTTATGCGTAAGATAAGAACCGCAATCAGTCAAGATAGATTTAAAGAATTTAAAAAAGAATTTTTATCTCAGTATAAATGAGGATAGATATAATTACTATATTTCCTAAGATGTTTGAGCAGGTGCTGAATGAGTCTATTATCCGCCGTGCTCAGAATAAGGGTAAGGTTAAAATATACATACATAACCTAAGGGATTATTCACAGGATAAACATAAAAAAGTAGATGACCGTCCTTACGGTGGTGGTTCAGGGATGATTATGCGGCCTGAGCCGATTTTTAGGGCGGTGGAAGATATAAAATCAAAAATAAAAAATAAAAAATCAAAAGTTATTTTATTGTCCCCGCAAGGGAAAAGATTAAATCAAGAACTTGTTAAAGAATTAGCGAGACTAAAAAATCTTATTTTAATCTGCGGTCATTATGAAGGGGTGGATGAACGGGTAAAAAGATACCTTGTAGATGAGGAGATTTCTATCGGTGATTATATTTTGACAGGTGGGGAAATCCCTGCGATGGTTTTAGTTGACTGTGTAGTAAGACTTATTCCCGGAGTTTTAGGAAATAAAAAATCCTTGAAATTTGAAAGTTTTCAAGGTAATTTATTAGAATATCCTCAGTATACCCGACCCGCAAATTTTAGGGGGATGAAGGTGCCTAAGGTTTTACTTTCCGGCGATCATAAAAAGATCGAGGCTTTTAGAAAAAGAGAAGCATTAAGGATTACTTTGGAAAAAAGACCAGACTTATTAAATAAGTATTGAGTAATGAGTATTAAGTATTGAGTATTAAGTAATAGGAGGTAAGAAAAGATGGATAAGATAAGAGTTTTAGAAGAGGAACTTATTAAAGATAAAAATATACCTGAATTTAACATAGGTGATACGGTAAGGGTAATTACTAAAATATTTGAAGAGGATAAAGTGAGGTTAAGCCCCTTTGAGGGGATAGTGATTGCCAAAAAGGGCTCAGGTATACGCAGTTCCTTTACCGTAAGAAGAGTTTCTTACGGAGAAGGTATTGAGAGGGTTTTTCCACTTTATTCTCCTTACATAGAAAAGATTGAGGTTTTACAACGCGCCAAAGCTAAGAGGGCAAAACTTTACTATTTAAGAAAGCGGATCGGTAAATCCGCAAGCCAAATTTAGCAAATGACGGATTTAGAACTTGGGCTTAAAGGAGAGAAACAAGCAGAGGAATTTTTAAAGAAACAGGGTTATAAAATTATAGAAAAGAATTTCCGTACCTCCTTTGGACAGATAGATATTATTGCCAAAGAAAAAAATACCTTCTGTTTCATTGAGGTGAAAACAAGAAGAAATTTTTCTTTTGGCCTACCAGAAGAAGCGGTAACTTATCCAAAACAAAAAAAGATCTTAAAAGTTGCTTTAGCATATTTAAAGCAGAAAGGGCTCTTAAATAAAAAAGTACGTTTTGATGTGGTTTCTATCCTTTACAATAAAGATTCTTATAAGATAAATTTAATCCGTAACGCCTTTGAGAATAATGGATATGTTAGATAATCTAAGTATCTGTAAATCCGCCAAGATTGAGCCCATCTTTAAAATTGCCCAGAAATTAAATATCGATGAGCAGTATCTTATCCCTTATGGTAGATATATTGCTAAAATAGAGCTTTCTATTTTAGAAAAGATAAAACAAAATCCTCAAGGAAAATACATCTTAGTTACCGCCATTACTCCCACTCCTTTAGGTGAAGGAAAGACGGTAACTACAATTGGACTTTCCATGGCTTTAAATAGGTTGGGAAAACTTACTGCCTGTTGTATTAGACAACCTTCGTTAGGTCCAGTATTTGGGATAAAAGGAGGAGCTAGTGGTGGGGGATATTCTCAGGTGCTTCCCATGGAAGATTTTAATCTACATTTTACCGGTGATATCCACGCGGTAGGTTTAGCACATAATTTAGCCTCTGCTTTTTTAGATAACCATATCTATCATGGAAATAAATTAAATATAAATCCTTCTACGATCAGTTGGCGAAGAGTTGTGGATGTAAGCGATAGATTTTTAAGAAATGTAAAGATTGGTTTGGGCTCTTCCGATGATGGTATACCCAGAGATAGTGGTTTTGATATTACCGTAGCCTCCGAGGTGATGGCCATTTTGGCATTAAGTGAGGATCTGTTTGATTTAAGAAAAAGATTAGGAAAAATTGTTTTAGCAGAAGATTACCAAGCAAGACCGATAACCTGTGAGGATATAAAGGTAGCAGGTAGTATGGTGGTACTCTTAAAGGATGCAATCAAGCCCAATCTCATTCAAACTATAGAAAATACTCCCTGTTTTGTTCACGCAGGTCCTTTTGCTAATATTGCTCATGGAAATAGTTCTATCATTGCAGATAAAATTGCTTTGAGGTTGTGCGATTATGTAGTTACGGAAGCAGGTTTCGGTGCGGACTGTGGTGCAGAGAAGTTCTTTAATATAAAATGTAGAGTAAGTGGATTGGTTCCTGATGCTGCGGTTTTGGTCTGTTCTGTGCGGGCATTAAAGGCACATAGCGGAAGAATTAAAATTGTACCGGGGAAACCTTTAGATGAGAGATTGAATAAAGAAGACCTTTCTCTGTTAGAAGAAGGCATCCCTAATTTAGAAAAACAGATTGAAAATATAAAGATATTTGGGATTCCGGTGGTGGTGGCGATAAATAGATTTCCTTCGGATACCGATAAAGAAATTGAATTTGTAAAGAAAAAAGCACTTGAATGCGGTGCTTATGCCTGCTCTATTTCAGAGGTTTACGCGAAAGGCTCTTTGGGTGGAATAGATTTAGCGGAAAAAGTAATTTCTGCCAGTAACGAACCCAAAAATTTTAACTTCCTTTATCCTTTAGAAATTCCTATAAAAGAAAAGATTAAAATTATTGCCACAAAAATCTATGGCGCAAAGGATGTAGAGTATTCTAAAGAAGCAGAAGAAAAAATTAGAATTTTTACGCAAAGGGGATGGGATAGACTTCCCATCTGTATGGCAAAAACACATCTTTCTTTATCGCATGATCCGAATTTAAAAGGAAGACCAAGAGATTTTATTTTACCGATAAGAGATGTCCGTGCTTCAATGGGAGCAGGATTCTTATACCCTCTATGCGGTAAGATGCAGACTATGCCAGGACTACCCAGTCATCCCAGGGGAGAAGAAATTGATATTGATGAGAAAGGAAATATTGTAGGTTTGTCTTAGATAGGTTAAGATGTATTCCGATAAATCTTTAAAAAAATATTTGGATGATCTTTCTAAAAAATTGCCTGCTCCTGGGGGAGGTTCAGCTTCTGCTTTGGTAGGTGGTTTAGGAGTAAGTCTTTTAAGTATGGCAATAAATTTTACTTTAGGAAAACCTTCTTATCAGAGGTACGAAAGAGAATTAAATAAGATATTAAAAGATTTAGAAGATTTAAGAAATAGATTTTTAAAACTGGTAGATGAGGATGTAAAGGCATATAAAAGTAAAGATATTTGGCAGGCTCTGGAGGTTCCTTTAAAGATTGCGCAAGCCTGTTTTTCTACGCTAAAGTTATGTCCTTCTTTATTAAAAAAGACAAATCCCAATTTAATCAGTGATATTGCCTGCGGATCGATTTTTTTGGAGGCAGGATTTTTTGGTGCTTATTTTAATGTGGAGGCGAATTTAAAATTTATAAAGGATAAAAA
>Ga0207433_10004352_pt1 | contig 26133 bp, 23 predicted proteins | sample YelNatPaOPGAMG01_FD_187559 | JGI IMG/M metagenome (GOLD analysis project Ga0207433, IMG submission 187559) | Hot spring thermophilic microbial communities from Obsidian Pool, Yellowstone National Park, USA - OP-RAMG-01 (SPAdes) (version 3) | ecosystem: Environmental > Aquatic > Thermal springs... | reverse complement strand
CAAACGAAAAGAACAGATAGGGAAGAGCTTAACCCTGTAAATCCAATAGTTGTTCCCCATTCTTTTCTTCGCCACCATTGCGCAACCATAGCTTCTCCAGGAGCATAACCCATTGCTTGAATAAAACCGTTAATTATAAATGGGATTAAAAGGCTTTTAAATGAATAAGCAAAGCTGGCTATCCAATTCATTAAAGCTGTGAGAATTGAGGCTGAAAGCAAAAGTTTTCTATAACCTAATTTATCTCCCAATCTACCGAAAATAAAGTTTCCTAAAGCATAAGCCCAAAAACCTCCAGAAGCTATAAAACTTGCTTCCACAATTGTAAGTTTTAAATCTTCTTTTATCCATGGAAGCGTAAGCCCGTAATGAACTCTACCAAGATAATAAAACATGTAAAAAATGTTCCAGGCTATTAAAATTCGCCATTTCCATCTAGAAAAATCCATTTTTTAGATTTTCCCAAAAACCAATCATAATAAAAGCTTTAAGAAATAAAAAAGGGGAAAAATAGGTTTTAAACACCGTAGCGTTTTGTCCATTCATCTAAAAGCCTTTCTCTATTTTTCGCAACCCACTTGAAGTCGTAGTTTGGCATGATTTTATGATTCTCTATAAGCCATTTCCATACAGGATGCGCCGCTGCAAGAGCTTCTGGAAACTCAAAATCTGTTCTGGAAACTTTAAGCCATGAACCGCTTCTATAATATTCATACATCATTGGTTTTGATATAGCAGCTTGAAGTACTCTCCAAGCATTTCCAGGTCTTTTAGCACCATTAATTATGGCTGCACCGTGAATGTTAATTGCTACTCCTTCTTCAGGCACCCAAATTTCCACGGGGTAACCTGCTTCCTTGCTTTTTACTGTTTGATAATCAAAAGTAAGCCCTAACACGCATTCTCCAGCTTGCGCAAGTTTTCCAGGAGCTGAACCGCTTGGAGTTATCTGCGCGCAATTTGGAACAAGCTTATCAAAAAACTCCCATCCTTTATCCTCACCGAAAAGGACCATAATGCCAGTAAGAAACATCGTAGCTGTTCCTGATGTTTTCGGATTTGGCATTATTATTTCGCCTTTCCATTTTGGATCTGTTAAATCCCAGTAGCTTTTAGGCATAGTTAAACCTTTAGTTTTTGCTCTGTCTTTATGAAAAACGCCCATTGGCGCGGTCCAATAACCTAAACCAACCCATACGCCTTCAGGATCTGTAAGCTTTGGATCTATCTTATCAGCGTTAACCAAGGGCGTATCAGGTTTCGTAATAGCATTCTCTTCCTTTAGAGTTTCTAAAGCCCAATCAGATAAACCCCATACGATATCAGCGACTGGAGCTGCTTTTTCGCTTATTAAACGAGCCATAACGGCACCGGTTGATTCAGTCCAAGTGCTTATATCGAGACCGGTCATATCAACTAATAGAGGCATATAAACCTCTTGTTCATAAGCCTCAAAATATGTATAAATAGAAACTTTTCTTCCTTCAGCTGGTGCTCCAGGTGCGGTTACTGTTTTCGTTTCTGTTTTTGTTACTGTTGTTACTGCTCCTGGAGCTGCTTTTGGAGCTGCTCCATAACCTATTGCTGCTCCAACAGCTAAACCAACAACACCAGCACCAACAGCCTTTAAGTAACCTCTTCTAGAAGGAGCTTCCTTTTTCTCTTCACCCAAAAACAACACCCCTATTTTAAGAATTTATAGCAATATATAGATTTTAGCTTATTATATTTAAGGTTTTCGATAATGCAACTCATTTAAGTTGAAAAATGTTAAATATTATTTATTTTTAATGTTTTTATTTTATTCTACGTGAACTCTAAATATATCCATGTCTAATCCCAAGTAAGTTAAGAATTCTCTGGTTGCTTTTTTAACATCTCTTGATTGCGTTATGTACCTGCCTACAACTATTATGTCTGCGCCTGATTCTAAAGCTAAGGGGGTTGTTGAGGGTTCTATTCCTCCAGCTACAGCTATAAGCATTTTTTTATCTTTATATTTTTCCTTAAGCTCTTTAATCAACTCCCATCTTGTTTTCTTGATTTTTTCTTCATCTATCCCTCTATGGATAATAACTATGTCAGGTAAATCGTTTAACTGTTCTAGAAGCTTTAGTGGATTTGCTACATCCATCATATCGATTGCAGCGTATACTCCAAGCCTTTTAGCTTCATAGATAAACTTGTTTAAGGTTTCTATGCTGGCTAAACCTGCAGCTACAACCGCATCTGCTGTTTCTTCATAAGCTAAATCAACCTCTACTTGTCCTACATCAAGCGTTTTTAAATCAGCTATTATAAAAACGTCTTTAGCTATTTCCCTTAATTCTTGAATTACTCTAGCGCCATACCTTTTTATGAGCGGTGTTCCAGCTTCAAGAATTATTCTATCGCTTTTGGGAAGCTCAGCTATAATAGATTTTGTTTTTTCTAAATCTGGAATATCTAAAGCTATTTGAAGGTAAGGAGGCATCCATAATCTTGGAACTCTAAAGCCCATTATTGGATGGGTTGCTCTATCTTTATCATACATTATTTTCTCTAAGCTTGGATAATTCATTAAAGCTCTTTTAAGGGCTAATTTGGTTGCGCTATAATTATAATGGTATATACGTCTTGGATCTTTAGCTTCTGGATGAATGAAAACGCTGCATATAATAACCCATTCATCAATTTTATCTTTTGGTATTATTCCCTCTTCAACAGCGTCAGCTACAGCTTTAGCTACAGCTGCTTGAGCTGGACCAAAAACTTTAGAAGCTTGCTCCATATTTTTAATTGTTACTTTAGGAATAAGAAGCGTGAAAGGTTTAGGTGGTAAATTAGGCCTTATAACAGCTAAAAGAGGCGTGTGCCCAGCTGATAAACTACTTAATCCTGTAGCAAAGGCTTGCCCTACAACCCCTTCTTTATCGCCTATGATTAAATCTATATGAGCTACTTCAGGACCTGAACCAACAAGAGCTTCGCCGATTAAAAACATTATAATCTTTTTTGCCCCCTTTCCCCTTTTAAATTTGACATAAGTTATTTTTATTTTTTAATTTAAAAATACCATTTTAAACTTTACTAGAAATAATTTAGACATAAACAATATAAAACTAACATTTTCATGTTTATATTTACCATAGAAAACAAAAAAGCTTTAATAAAGTTAATTAACCTTTCTCTTTAAAAGCTAAGAATGGTTTTCTTTTAAATTAAGGTAGCGTTAAACGTGAGAAACCATAAAAATTATTTTAATTTTATTATAGCTTTAGGCTTTAACGCTTTCTCTAACCTTTTCTTTTGGTTCCCATCTAAACTTCTAAGAGGTCTTTAGTAAAATCTTCTGCAGCTATTTCAAGGCTACCAGCTAACATATCGCCTATTAAAGGTTCATCACCAAGAAGGGAAGTACATCGATTTCATTGCATAAAGAGCCTTCAGCTGCAACGCATGTTTTAACAGCTTTAGGTATAACCCAAACTTTTAATGGATCGTCAGTCGTGTTAGAAAATTGTTTCGATAACCGCAATTGGAGGAGGCTATAAACTAATTTCTTTTGCTAAATTTATTGGAGCAAGAAACTGTGGAGTATCAGCTTCATAACCGCTGTTAACTGAAGCTACAACTTAACAAAACTATTTCTTTTCAGTTTTAACTTTATTCTGACAGATAGTTAAAACACCCCTAGCAGCAATCCTACCTATTTTAGGAATTTTCGCTTTAATACGGCCAATCTTAACGTTTAAGTTTGATTTAGGTAAAGTTGTCTTTCAACTCTAAAATTTTAGGAACACATATCCTTTATGTTAGATTTTTCTATTTTTTATTTTAATACTCAATAATGAGAAACAAAATGAATAAAAGAGAAATAGAAATGGAAAGAATTAAAATACAGGTTTAAACGCATTAAAACTTAAAGTGGACGGGCTATAAAAAGGGATGAGTAGGGAACTTATTCAATCGGGACACCAATATCTTTAAGCTCTTCCTTCACCTCGCTGTATATTTTTAAGTATTCCTCGTTTGGTTTACCCGTTTTTAAATCAAAGCATTCCTGATATTTTTTTCCTTTAGGAGCATTTTTAATATTATTTTCATATTTTTTCAATAATTCTTTAACTATCTCATTTGCTGTTGCTCTTTTCATTCCAGTTGCTGCGTAAGCTACTTCTACAGAAAATTTCATTTCTAATGGTGTTACATAATCTATCTCTACAGCCCTAGCTGGATGCGCTGTTTCTATAGCTTGACCTGAAGCTACTATTTCAATCATGCCTGCAGCAACTTCATAAAACAGCATTTTAGTTGTTGGGCCAGCTGCTTGATAATGAAATTGAATAAGCGGAAAAGATATGTTTCGGCTTATTGCTTGACCACTTACAGCTAAGGCCCATATAGCATCTTTAGTGCTTGAACATCTATCAATAACATTTGTTATCCAAGCAAGTTGATAAGTAGATTTTAAAACAAGTATTCCTTGAATACAGTTGGCAACAAACACTACTGCTGTACCTTCTGGTCCACCAGAGTAGCCTCCTATTAATGGTGAATATTCAGCACCAATGTTAGCTCCCCAACTAAGCAAGTAAGCTGCTTTACATAATTCATTATTTCCAATTTTTAGTTCTGGATAAGTAGGAACTAACCATCCATTAGAAGGCTTTAAACCGAATTGAGCTGCGCTAACAGCAATTCCAGCTATTTGAGAAGCTGCTGTAGAAACTAAATTTAAAATTGGCATACCTGGTTTTCCAGCTCTTTTTAAAGCTTCTTTAGCTGAAGCCAGCATTTTTAACGCTCCATAAAACTCTATTGGAGATTCTCTTATTGGAACAGCTTCTATAAAAGCTAATGCTGGAACACTTATAGAGTCTGCTTCCGGAATACTAGCGTAACCTTCAACCAATTTAGAGTGAATTTCCTCATTAGATACAGCTATTCCAGCGCCTACATGACACCATGGAGGCTCTTTGCTTTCGGGTTTTCTAGGTATAAAAGTTTTCGCTTCTTTTCCTTCTCCAAAAAAAGCTTTATGAGGCGCATTTTTTAAGCCTTCTTTAATTTCTTCTTCTGAAAATTTTATTATTCGTTCAGTATCCATACAGTAAGTTCCAACTTCGCTATAAAAATCTAAAGCAGCTTTATAAACGTCATCAGCTAAGCTATCGTCAGAAGGAACTAAAGTTTCACCATCAAATTTAATATCATATTCTTTAACAACTTCTTTAAGTTTTTTAGAAACCATCAGATTAAACTCTTTTTCAGAAACCAATGGACCTGATAAAGAACGTTTTAAAACTTCAAAGAAATTAACTGAATTCAATATAAATTTACCTTCCTTATTTCTTTATTAGGTTTTCTATCACTTTTATAGCTTCTACAGCGTTTTCTGCATAGGCGTCTGCGCCTATTTCCTCGGCGTATTCCTTTGTTACTGGTCCTCCACCTATTATTATTTTATATTTATTTCTTAAGTTTTTAGCTTTAATATAATCTATTAAATCTTTTAGGGCTGGCATTGTTGTTGTCATTAAAGCTGATGCACCTATAATATCGGCTTTAACTTTTTCAGCTTCCTCAAGAAATTTTGATGCTGAAACATCCTTCCCTATATCATAAACTTCAAAACCTGAAGCTGTAAGCATAGCAGATACAATGTTTTTGCCTATATCATGAATATCCCCCTTAACAGTTCCAATAACTATCTTGCCTTTAGTTGAAATTTTTTCCTTAGGTATCTTAGGCAAAAGAATTTCTAAAGCAACCTTCATCGTATCTCCAGCCATCATTAAATCAGTTAAAAACAATTCAAGCCTAGCAAATTTATCACCAATCTCCCTCATACAACCAGACAAAACATCAATAACCTCTAAAGGAGAAGAACCCTCCTCTAAAGCTTTCTCAACATCTGCTTTAATAGCTTTTTCATCATAATTAAACAAATCCAAACGAATCTTATCGAGCAAGCTATTTTCAACCAAAGTTTAAATCCTCCTTTTAACGCTCTATTTTTTGTATAAAAGTATATTTGAAGTTTTTATAAAAGCTTTTTTAATTTTTTAAAAAAAAGATTTAAAAGGTATATTCTCCCTCGATTTTCATATGTACTTTTATTCCTCTTTTAGCTAATTCAATAAAGAAAGGTTCAGGATCAAAAACTTGCTCTGGCGAAAGAACGCCCTTTAAATTGGTTTCTTTAGATGTAATTTTAGCCAGCATTTGAGCGCCGATTGATAATGGTATACCAACATTTTTTGCATAAGCTGATTTTCCGCCCCAATTTTCCATTGGTGGATGCGAAGTTAAAAAAGTAAATTTCATGAAACGTCCATTTTTAATTCCTGTTACTTCAACATTTAAAGAGTATCCCCATATTTCAGTTTCTTTCGCTTCCGGAGCTTGACTTAAATACTCTCTAATATAAGAATATAGAAATTCTCTTCTTTTCATTGAAGAGTTTTTAATTTTAATCGCATCATCTTTATAAAAGCCAAATTCATATAATGCTTTAATCATTTGCATTGTTTTTGGTGGCCATGTTCCTCTAACCTCAATTTTTCTTACTCCTTTTATAGATTTAGGTAATGCTTTAAGTTCTGGATGAGGTATATAGTAGGTTTTTTGAGGACCAATTGGTTCTGGAAAATTCACTATTTTCTCTCCAGAAAATGGAGGTGCATAAATGTATTTTCCATTTTCGTAATAGCATCTATCTTTTACTGTTGGATCATATTCCCATAATGTTGTATCTAAAAGTCCATAAGATGGTGCTAAGGCTCTATATGCGGCATGAGATATTTGAATTTCATATACTTTATCTAAATTGTCAGCAGCATATTTAGCGAGAAGATTTGTAACGCCTGGTGTTGCTCCAACTCCAAGCACGTAGATTACGCCAGATTTTTTCGCTTCTTCATCATGTTTTTCTAAATCTTGCAGTCCACTTACATCAAGTCCATTTACTTTAGCTGCTATAGCAGCTTCAGTCACTTTTTCATCATATTTAAATGGTAAACCGTTAACCACTACATCAAAGTCTTTTATTAAACTTATTAATTTTTCTATGTTTTCTACATCTATCTCAATTACTGATATTCTGCTATCATTTAATTCTGAAGCTAATTCTTTAGCCTTTTCAATATTTATTTCTCCAATCGCTATTTCAGAGAAGCTGCTGGTGAAACTAAGATCTTTAGTGGCTTCTGAACCTACTAATCCAGCTCCTCCTAAAACTAAAGCTTTCAAGATATATCTCTTAAATTTTTTATTGGATGATGAAATTTTAAGGTTTAAGAATTACAAAGCCTGTTTCTGGAATTTTTACCTTAACTTTAGCTCCCTCTTTAATTATACCTTTTGATAATGGATCTTGCATATTAACTGTTAGAGATAAATTATTTTCGATGTCAATTACATATTTGCTTATGCCGCCTACAAAGCTTGATTCAACAATTTTTCCATAAAGCTCATTTCTTTTTAATGGTTCATTAAACTCAGAAACTTTTTCTAAATCTATAGATTCAGGTCTTATAAGTAGATAGATTGAGCCTTCTCCTGAAGTTTCCTCAGAAGCTTTAACATTGAATGTTCCAAGTTCAGTCTCTATAACCTTAAGCTCACCTAATACTTGAAGAATTTTGGCTTGAAATATATTTGATAAACCCATGAAGTCAGCTACAAATTTTGTTTTAGGAGCGCCATAAATTTCTATAGGAGTTCCAATCTGCTCTATTTTACCCTTATTCATCACAGCTATTTTTGTTGACATGCTTAATGCTTCAGCTTGATCATGGGTTACATAAATGGTTGTTATCCCTAAAGATCGTTGAATTTTTCTTAATTCACTTCTCATGTAAACTCTAAGTTTAGCATCTAGATTGCTTAAAGGCTCATCAAGAAGGAGAACCTCAGGATTTATAACTAAAACTCTTGCGAGAGCAACACGCTGCTGTTCTCCACCACTAAGTTGATCTGGCCTTCTAGATTCGTAACCCACTAAACCAACTATACTCAAAGCTTCAGTAACTTTCTTTTTTATTTCATTTTTAGGAACTTTACGGATTTTTAATCCATAGGCTACGTTATCAAATACAGTCATATGTGGAAAAAGAGCGTAGCTTTGAAAAACAAAACCACAATTTCTTTTTTCAGGCGGAAAATGATTGACAAGCTTGTCGCCTATATATATTTCTCCTTCATCAGGCTCATAAAATCCTGAAATCATTCTTAAGGTAGTGGTTTTTCCACAACCGCTTGGACCAAGCATTGTAAAGAAATCTCCACGTTCAACATCAAAAGATATATGGTCTACAGCAATCATTTTATCGAATCGTTTTACAATATCTTTCACCCTTACATGCGGCATAAATTTTTACTCCCCTCTCCTATTGGAGTTCTATCTTAAAAATATAAAGAAAAGAATGGTATATAAAGCTTTATATTAAATTTTCAAAAAAGATTTTTGCAACTACTTGGATGCTCCTATCCTAATGAGGATTAAAATTTAACTGCGCTACCGCCTTCTTTCGCTTCAAGAGTTTTAAGAAGGGCTTATAAAAAAAGAGGGATAGGAAGGAAGGGTATCCTTCCAAAGCATTTATTATTTTTCTTTGAGTTACTTTTGAAGTTATAGATGAATTGCTTTTTTCAATAGTTCAACCAAAGCGTTTTGTCCATTCATCTAAAAGCTTCTCTCTGTTTTCTGCAACCCATTTTTCGCTCCAGCCTTCAATAATTTTAACGTTTTCTACAGCATATTTTAGCGATGGGTTCTTTACAAAAGCTTCTTCAGGATACGCCACATCAGTTCTGCTTATAGCGTTCCAAGCTCCATAAATACAGTAAGCTTCCATCATAGGCTTTGAAATGCTTGCTTGAAGAATTATATGAGCGTTTTCAGGGTTTTTAGCGCCATTAACAATAGCTCCACCAGGAGTCATATATCCGCCTCCTTCTTCAGGGAACCAAAACTCAACAGGATATCCCGCATCCTTCTGTTTAACACAATTGTAATCAAAGGTTATTCCTAAGGCACATTCACCAGCAGCTGCAAGTTTTCCAGGAGCTGAACCGCTTGAAGTTATCTGCGCGCAATTTGCAACAAGCGCTTCAAGAAACTCCCATCCTCTTTTTTCACCGAAAAGTAGAATTGCCCCGCATAAAACTAATGTTCCTGTTCCTGATGTTTTTGGGTTTGGCATTGTTATTTCGCCTTTCCATTTTGGATCTGTTAAATCCCAGTAGCTTTTAGGCATAGTTAAACCTTTAGCTTTTAATCTAGGAGTGTTCACAGTGCCAGCTACGATATTGTGTCTTCCATAACCAACCCATACGCCATCAGGATCTGTAAGCTTTGGATCTATCTTATCAGCGTTAACTAATGGGTAATCAGGCTTTCTAATAACGCCTTCTTTCTTTAATGTTTCTAAAGCCCATCCACCTAGTTCCCATACGACATCAGCTTGAGGATTATCTTTTTCGGTTATTAAACGAGCCATAACAGTACCAGTTGATTCAGACCAAATGCTTAAATCAAGACCAGTCATATCAACCATCAAGGGCACGTAACCTTCCAATTCGTATTCTTCACCGTAACTATAAGCTGAAACTTTTCTTCCTTTAGCTGGTGCTCCAGGTGCGGTTACTGTTTCTGTTTTCGTTTCTGTTATGGTTGTTACTGCTCCTGGAGCTGCTTTTGGAGCTGCTCCATAACCTATTGCTGCTCCAACAGCTAAACCAACAACACCAGCACCAACAGCCTTTAAATAATCTCTTCTAGAAGGAGCTTCCTTTTTCTCTTCACCCAAAAACAACACCCCTATTTTAAGAATTTATAGCAATATATAGATTTTATCTTATTATATTTAAGGTTTTCGATAATGCAACTATACCTGACAACTTAAGGCTTATGCAATTCTTTGCTTATTGTTATTTTATGCTTAGCATTAAGGGTCTTGTGGAAGCTCAGTTTTTGAGAAGAGTGGGTTTGCCGGTGAGTTGAAGATTATTGGGCAATAGCCTTCCATATTCAGCTTTAAGTTTAAGGAAAGAGCTAGAGCTTTATCTAAGCTTCATAAAATCTTTAAGACAGCTGTTTAGAATTAGATTAGGAAGCTTGAAGGAGAAGTGTTAAATCTGCTAGGATTCCTAGGAGGCTTATAGCTTTGGATGAAACATGACTTCAAGATAAACGGTTTAGAATACGGGTTTATGCGGTTTTGCAGCCGATAGATATTGATAGGAATGAGTTTTTTACATATGGATGATTATTCATTCAGAAATCTTCTTGTATCGGGAGGTTTATAGTTGATGCGTTTAAGTACTGTGATGATAAGTCCATATTTATTGTAGATAATGGTTTATACCTTATAGGGGCATAGTAGAGTCTATCCATTAATCTTTTAAGTAAAGGACTAGGGTTTCCTTTAACTCAATAAATTTAACTCCAGTAAATAGAGACGAAAGGTTCAGGAAATCTATTGACATGCTGGAGACTATTCATAAAACTTTTCACACTATAATATAACTACGTAAGGAAGAAAACTAAGTTGCCAGATCCTGAAGCTGTTTAGGCAGTAAAATTTACATAAAACCTTTTTTTATCAAAGTTAAAATTATATTAGCTATTATTATTTATACCATTAGCAAAAAATAAAAATTTTAAGAAAAATCAAGTTTTATTAAAATTTAATTGCGCTACCGCCACCTTTCTTTGCAATAATTCCTATAATAGCAAAAGCTAAGAAGGATATTGCCATAAGCAATGTAGCTAATGCTACTCCAGTATTTACGACAGGTTCATTTGTTTCTAGCAATACTTCAACTGAAGCTAATGGAAACTCTGAAGTTACAAGGAAGATTACAGCGCTTACCGTATTAACTGCCGCTATGAACGCAAATAATAATCCTCCAGTAAACCCTGTACCGACAAGAGGTAAAACTATTCTGGAAAATGTTGTAAAGCGGCCTGCTCCTAAGCTTCTTGAAGCTTGCTCTATGCTTTGGTCAACTTGCATTAAGGATGCTTTAACAGATTGGTAAGCGAGAGGTAACTTTTGAAATATCATGCATAATATTACTATTGCGGCTGTACCAGTTAAAGCTAATGGAGGTTTATTAAAAGCTAAAATATAGCCTATGCCTAATAATGCGCCTGGTACAGCGAAAGTGCTTAAAGCTGCTTGATCAAGAAAGGCTTTACCAGGAAAAATACCTCTAACTACTAAATATGCAGTAGCAGCTGATAATAATGCGCCTGAAAGACCAGCTATAGTTGCTGCGAAAACACTGTTTCTAAGCATAACGATTCCTCCTTGAGCTGCAGCTGCTCCTGAAACCTGTCTAAGCTTAAAGTTTTCAAGAGTAAAAGTATAGTCGTAACCAGGCAGCTTTGAAAAAGCGTTTAAAACTATATTACCATAAACTAATAGGATAAATATGCAAACACCTAAGCAAATTACGAATAGAGGCCATTTTACATATGGGGAGGAGCCTTTGCTTAATTCTCTAAACTCTCCTTTTCCAGTTACCGTTGTATAAGAAACTTTTCCTAACCATCTTCTACTTAAAATATTAGCTGATGCGCAAATAGCGAATAATATAATTGAAATAACTGAACCCATTCTTAAACTTGGATCTGAAAGTATGCTGAAATAAGCTTCTGTTGCAAGAACTTTAAAACTTCCTTGAAGAATTAAAGGAGTTGCAAAATCAGTTAAAGATAAGAAGAAGACAATAGTGAAAGCTCCAAGTATACCAGGCTTAAGTAAATTAAAGGTTACAGTTCTAAATGTGGTGAATGGTGAAGCGCCTAAAGATCTGGCTGATTGCTCGATTGTAACGTCTAAAGATTGAAACACGCCTATCATAACTGTTATAGCATATGGTAAATATGTAAATAAAAGAGCGATCACCATTCCCCAAAATCCATATACTGAAACCTCTAATCCAAGCAGCTGCTTAGTGAGTAAGCCGCTTCTACCGAAAAGTAATAGCATAGAGAAGGGTATTATAAATGGAGGCGCAACTAAAGGCATTAATGAAACTATTCTAAAAAAGCCTCTTAATGGAACGTCAGTTTTCACAATTGTATAGGAAATAAGCATTGCAAGGAAGACTGTAAGCGTTGCTGTAAATAAGCCAACTCCTAAGCTGTTTGGAATAAGCTTAATAAGGCCTGGAAAAGAAAAGAATTTATACCAACTATATAATGAAAAACCGCCTCCTTTAGCTTCAAAACTTTTAAGAAATACCATAAAGATAGGGCGTATAACAAAGAAAATGAATATAGATAGAAGAAAGTATCCTCCTAAAGCATTTAACACTTTTCTAGGAGTTATTTTTAAAGTCGTAAATGACCCCTCCATTTAATTCAAATTTTTATAGGTCTATATACTATTAAATAAAATGAAGAGGCACAATATTTAAAGTTTATGGTAAAGAATTATTCTGAAAAAATTAAAGCTAATTATATTTAATAAAAAAATAGTGAACTTAAAACGAAGGTTAAGAGTATAATCCTAATAGTTTAAGCCTTTCTTCAGTTGGAATTCCTGTTTTTTTATTCCATCCGTAATCCTCATAAAACTCATCAAGCATTTTGTTTAATTCATCTTGCGTTAAAATGGCAGCTTTATGAGGCCCTCTTGGAATAGGTTCCTTAAAGAATCTTTCAGGTACGGTATCGTGGCTTCTTCTTACGCCTTCTCTAACGTTAAATAATCTTTCTAAAGTGTAAACTCTTTCTCCTATTCTCCATAAATCTTCTAGGGTAACATCCATTCCGGTAACTAGGTTTATTTGAGTAACATGCTCCTGGCTTATTAATATCCCATAAACCTTTTCAGCGAAGTGGCAATAGCAACAACAATCAGCGAAGGCTGTCCATCGAGTTATTTTAGCAACCATTTTACCTTTTCCCTCTATAGATTCTGTATCTCCATTATAACCTAATAGCGGGTTTGGTGAATATTCAAAATCTCTTCCATCATGATGATGCGCACCTCTATTGCCTATAGCATAGCTTAAGGCCATTCCTTTTGTTCCTCGAGTTGAGTGGCCTGGATGCTCAAGCCCTTTTGTATTAATCGCGTAATATTCAGCGCCTTTACCTATTTTTTCAGCTGCTTTTTTAGTTCCTTCAGCTAGAATTGAACCGAAACCCTTTCTATAGGCTATGCGTTTAATCATAAGGATCATTGCTTCAGGATTGCCAAATCTTAAATCTATTCCATCAGTATCTTCTTTCTTTAAGATGCCTTTTTCTCGGCATTCCATAGCGAAAGCTAAAGTTACACCTGTGGATATCGTATCTAAACCTAATTCATCGCACATTCTATCCATTTTTATGAGTGAAGCCGCATCGCTATTGAGACACATTGGGCCTAAAGCGTAAATCGATTCATATTCAGGACCCTCATTCATAACTCCTGCATATGGACCATCGATAACTTTGTATACTCCACAGCAATGAGCAATACACCCAAAGCATGAAGATCTTTTTATTTCATATTTATGCAAAGCATCATAACTAATTTTATCTATTTCATCAAATACTTCATCAGTCCAATTTTTTGTTCCTAATAAACCAAGTTTATTAAATATTGATTGAAGCATTGGTGTTCCAAGGGTTGAATACCCTTTATCCAATGTTGATCCTGGAAATTTTTTAAATCTGACTTCGCTGACATATCTTTCAAGCCCATTTAAATCTGCTACTTCAATGTCTCTACTTCCCTTTACAGCTATAGCTTTCAAGTTTTTAGATCCCATAACTGCGCCTAAACCGCATCTTCCTCCCGCTCTATAATTAGAAATTAAACATGCAAATCTAACTAAATTTTCTCCTGCTGGCCCAATGCCTATGCTGTAGGCACCTTTCTCCCCTAAATCCTTCTTTATTATTTCTTCAGTTTCATAAGTTGTTTTTCCCCATAAATGAGAAGCATCATTAATTTTAATTTCATCATCTAAGATTGATATATAAACCGGTTTTTCAGCTTTTCCTTCAACAACCACCGCATCATGCCCAGTAAATTTTAATTCAGCTGAAAAATGTCCACCGCAGTTTGTATCGCCCCATAAGCCAGTTAAGGGAGATTTTGAAGCGGCATAAGTTTTAACGCAAAAGGGAATTCTAGTTCCATTTAATGGTCCGCTACCAATGAAAATTTTATTTTCAGGGGATAAAGCATCTATACCTGGTTTAAGCTCGTCATAAAGAATTCTTGCAGCAAAACCGTTTCCTCCAAGATATCTGCAAGCCATCTCATCTGTTATTTCTTGCAACCAAATTTTTTTTGAGGATAAGTTTATTCTAATAATTTTTCCCATATAACCTTTATACTTCATAACTTTTTCACCTTATTAATGCTAAAGCTTTTTGGGGACAATTAGCTACACAGGCACCGCAAAAAATACAAAATAAAGGATACCTTAAATCTTTATGAATAAAAATTGCTTCTTGAGGACAGGCTTTAAGACATTCAAGACACATAGTACATTTTTCATCATCAACCCTATAAACGCCGTTTTCTATATATATAGCTTTGGGGTTACAAACTTTTACGCATTCACCGCATAAATCACAAATTTTTATCGCAAATTTATCCATTGCCTCTCTATAAATTCTTAGCCTAGCTTTGCTAGGATTAATTACACCTTCATTCCTTATAGAGCAGGCCATCTCGCAAATTCTGCATCCAGTGCATCGTTCAGGATAAAACACAATTTTCAAAATTTTCCCCGAAAAATTAAAAAAATAGTTTTTTATTCCTCAATTTTTGATTCTTTAATTGGTGTTTTAAATAGTTCTGGGATAGTCTTTATTCCTAATTCTTTAATAGCGCCAAGTATTTCCCATGGATAAGTTATAACTATAGCACCAGCTTTTTGTAAGGCTTTAACTTTAGCTTCTACACCGCCGCCTCGCTCAATAATTGCTCCAGCATGACCTAGCCTTTTTCCAGGTGGAGCTGTTCTTGCATAAATATAAGCGATAACAGGCTTCTTTACTTCTCCTCTTTCAATTAAATCAGCAGCTCTGATTTCAGAGTCTCCACCAATTTCACCTATTATTACCATAGCTTCAGTTTGAGGATCCTTTTCATACATTAATAAGGCTTCTGGAAAATCTGTACCCCTAATAGGATCTCCCCCTATCTGCATCATTGTGCTTACACCCCATCCTCCAAGCGATATAAGCCTAGATACATACCATTGAACACTTCCTGTAGTCGATATAACTCCTATTTTTCCTGGACCATGAAAAGCTGATTGACAACATGCGCCTAACTCGCATATTGGCGGTGAAATAACTCCTGAAGTGTTAGGTCCAACTATCGTCACGCCTTTTTCTTTACCCATAGTCACTATCTCCATTGTATCTTGAAATGGAATCCCCTCAGCAATTATTAAAAGATTTTTTATTCCTGCTTCTATAACTTCAAAGGAGGCATCTTTAGCAAGCCTTGCTGGAACAAATTGAACAGCAGTATTAATTTCTGGGTGAGCTTTAACAGCTTCTTCAACACTATCATAAACTGGAACCCCATACACTTCTTGACCGCCTTTACCAGGAGTAACTCCAGCAACAATTTTCGTTCCATACTCAAGCATTCTTTTCGTTCTAAAAGCTCCTTCTTTCCCAGTAATCCCTTGAACTAAAGCTACTGTTTTTTCTGTTGCAAAAACCGTCATTTTTTATTCACCTCTTTTACTCATATTTAGCTAATTCTTTATATTCAGGCTCAGGTCTTAATGGTAAAGTTTTCCTCATGATTTCCCTTGTGGTTTTTTCCCATTCAGGATGTTCAGGCAACCATTTTGGAGGATTCCTTTTATATTTAATTCCACATAATTCTAAAACTCTTTTAACTGGAGTTTCAATAACATCAACGCCGCCTTTATGAGATGAAGGACTTTCTTCTCCAGTGACTGTGTGAGAGCACCATTCTACAGTTAAGCCCATTTTCTTAAATTCTTCAGATTCTTTTTTCATTATTTCAATCGCTCCCTTCTCGCCTGTTCCGGAAACTTGAATGAAGATTGGTATTTTCGGTTTTACCTCTTTTATTGCTTCGCATACACCCTTAGCTATTACATTAGCTCTTGTAAGCCCTGCATAAACATGGAATAAAACTGCTTTAAGGTTTGGTAGCGTTAAAACCATTTTTAAAGCGTCCCCAGCTAATTCATAGAATCTTCCACCTACATCCATAAAGCATGCAAGTCTTCCCCCGGCTTCATTTACATAATCCATAACGCTCATTCCCAAGCCAGCTCCATTAGAGATGCAAGCAATTTCAGCGTTTGGATCAAGCTCTACATAAACGTATCCTTTTTCTTTTGCATGTTTTTCTCTTTCATTCAAGTATTTTTCAGTTTCAGGAATTATTTCTTTATGCCTAAACATAGCATCATCATCTATAGATAATCTAGCATCAGCTGCGATAAGTTTTCCATCGCTAGTTAGGCATAGGGGATTTATTTCAGTAAAAGTTGCATCATACTTTCTATAAATTCTCCAATAAAGATTATAAACCATATTAGCAACGCTGTTAATTAATTCGGTTGGAATACCAACTTTCCTTGCCGCATTCCTCGCTTGGAACACTTGTAACCCTTTAAATATATCAACATTTATTTTTGCAAACTTCTCTGGAAATTTCTGAGTTATCTCCTCAATTTCCATTCCACCTTCCGAACTTATAAGCACAGCAGGTGATTTAGCAGCTCTATCATTAACAACTCCGATGTAAAATTCCTTTTTTATATCCAGCTTTTCTTCAACTAAAACTTTATTAACTTTATGTCCCAAGAATTCTTTACCAATAAGCTCCCTAGCAGCCTTTCCAGCTTCATCTGGATTTTCAGCAAATTTAACGCCTCCAGCACGTCCCCTTCTACCAGCTGGAATTTGAATTTTAATTACAACAGGTTTTCCTATGCGCTCAGCAAAGCTTTTAGCTTGCTCTGGTGTTTCTGCAACTTCACCTTCAGGAGTTGTTAAACCCTCTTTTCTAAAGATTTGTTTAGCTTCATATTCAAGCAGATAAGGCAATTTTTAACCTCCTTAAACTCAAGATATATAATAAATTAATGCTTTAATAAGAAATAAAAGAAAGATTAAAATATAAATCTAATCGAAATTTTCAATAAAAAGCATTCATAAATTTTGATTGAGGGATTTTCTTGCTAAAAAAAATTGAGGAACTTAAAAAGGTAATGGAGCAAGCTAAGCTTGGAGGGGGAATTGAAGCTATTGAAACACAGCATAAAAAGGGAAAATTAACTGCACGCGAGAGATTAGGAAAGCTTTTAGATTCAGGTACATTTGTTGAATTGAACCAACTTGTTACTCATCATTGCGTAGAGTTTGATATGGATAAGAAAAAAGCATTTGGAGATGGAGTAGTTACAGGGTTTGGCATGATTGATGGTAGGCCAGCAGCTGTGTTTGCTCAAGATTTTACTTTCATCGGCGGCTCATTAGGAGAGATGCATGCAAAAAAGATTTGCGAAATTATGGATTTAGCGTTAAAAATTGGTATTCCTATAATAGGATTGAATGACTCTGGAGGAGCAAGAATCCAAGAAGGCGTCTCGTCACTTGCAGGTTATGGAGAGATTTTCTTTAGAAATGTTTTAGCATCAGGTGTTGTACCGCAAATATCAATTATTATGGGGCCGTGCGCTGGGGGAGCTGTTTATTCACCAGCTTTGACTGATTTCATTTTTATGGTAAGGAAGACAAGTTATATGTTTATAACCGGACCAAAAGTAGTTAAAGCGGTAACTGGAGAAGAAGTTACTCCAGAGCAGCTTGGCGGAGGGGAAGCTCACTCTAAATTTAGTGGGGTAGCACACTTTCTAGCGGAAAATGAAGAAGAATGCTTGTTAATGGTTAAACAGCTTTTAAGCTACCTTCCATTAAACAATTTAGAAGACCCCCCAATAACATCTCCAATAGAACCTGATGAACCTGAAAAAATTATAGATTTAATTCCAGAAGATCCAAAAAAACCTTACAATATGCTTAATATAATTAATAAAATATTTGATAAAGATTCATTTTTTGAAGTTCATAAGCATTATGCGCCTAATGCTGTTGTTGGATTCGCGAGATTAAATGGATTCAGCGTTGGAGTTATTGCTAACCAACCAGCAGTACTTACAGGAGTTTTAGATGTGGATTCATCAGATAAAATTGCAAGATTTGTAAGATTTTGCGATGCTTTTAATATTCCACTTATAACTTTAGTTGATGTACCTGGATACCTTCCTGGCGTAAATCAAGAATATGAAGGAATAATTAGGCATGGTGCAAAAGTTATTTATGCTTATTCAGAAGCTTCTGTTCCTAAACTTACTGTTATAATTCGTAAGGCTTATGGTGGAGGCTATATAGCCATGTGCAGCAAGCATCTAGGAGCAGATGCCGTTTTTGCTTGGCCAACAGCTGAAATAGCAGTTATGGGCCCTGAAGCTGCTGCCGAAATAATTTTCAGCAGGGAAATAGAAAAAGCAGAGAAGCCTGAAGAAGCTCTTCTTGATTTTGCTCAAAAGTATAGAGAAAAAGTGGCTAATCCATATGTGGCTGCTTCTAAAGGCTATATTACATCCATTATTGATCCATGTGATACAAGAGAAACACTTATAAATTGCTTAATTGCGCTAAGAAGAAAAAGAAGGAAACTTGGCTTTAATAGAAAGCATGGGAACATTCCTTTATAAACCAAGCAGTATGGGGGCATAAGTTAATACAATTGCTCCAGCAATTACAGAACCTATTTGACCGCCTGCATTCGTGGCTATAGCGTTTAATAAAAGCCAATTATCTGGATCCTCCTTACGCCCTATTAAGTGGGCAGTCCTCCCAGCCATTGGAAACGCGGAAACACCGCAAGCGCCTATTAATGGATTAACTTTTCCTCTTGTAACAAAATAAACCAGTTTTCCAAAAAGAATTCCAGAAGCTAAAGCTGAAGAAAAAGCTATTAAGCCTAACCCAAATATAAGCAATGTTTTAATTGTTAAAAATCGTTCAGCTTCCATAGTTCCCCCAATTGCGATTCCTAAAAGCAAAGTTGTGATATTTGCAAGTTCATTTTCAGCTGTTTTACTTAATCTTTCCACAACGCCGCTTTCTTTCATAAAGTTTCCAAGCATTAATGCGCCCATAAGAGGAAGGCCTTTAGGAGCTATAAACCCAGTTATTAAAGTCACTATTAAAGGGAAAAGTAATCGAATTGTTTTAGAGTATGACTCACGTTTATAAGGCATTCTAGTTAATCTTTCCTTTCTAGTTGTAAGAGCTTTTGAGATTGGAATTTGAAGAATTGGAACCATAGCCATATAGGAGTAAGCGCATACAGTTATAGGACCTAAAAGCTCTGGAGTGAATTTTGAAGTTACATATATGGCGGTTGGACCGTCCATAGCTCCGATTATTCCAACCGCCACAGATTCAAGAGGAGTGAAGCCAAGAAGCAAAGCAGCCAGTAACGCTATGAAAATTCCAATTTGGCCTGCTGCAGCAAATATAAGCAACCAAGGTCTCTCTAAAAGAACCCCAAAGTCGCACATAGAACCTATGCCAATAAAGATCAATATCGGAAAAATATCAGTAATTATTCCAAACTCATATAGAAACTTGAGAAAACCTCCCGGTGCCATTAACTCTCCATAAGGAATGTTAACCAGAATTGCGCCAAAACCGATTGGTAGCAGTAAAAGAGGTTCATAACGCTTTTTAACAGCTAAATAAATAAAGAAGATGCCAACTCCAATCATTACAATGTTTCCGTAAGGAAGCAATTTTAACACCTTTTTACTCTATAACAGCTAAGACATCACCTTGATGAACGGAGGAACCTTCAGAAACATTTAGCTCTTTAATTACACCAGATTTAGGCGCACATATTTCATTCTCCATTTTCATAGCTTCCAATATTAACACTAATTCACCTGCAGAAACTCTCTCACCTAACTTCTTTTCTATTCGAGTTACTGTTCCATCTATGGGAGCTTTTATAACTGCTTCCTCAACAACTTTCTCACTAACCTCTTTTTTTTGGATTTGAAAAGGTTTCTCCATCAATACTGGTGCTTCCTCTTTTAAAGCTTCCGATTTTAAACTCGTTAATTCCTGTTCAGCAATTTCCTCTATTTCAACGATAAAGGTTTTTCCCTCAACTGTAACTTTAAATTTCTTTTTCATCCTAACCACCCGCATTATTTTATGATGTTAACTCTATTCTTCCAGCTAAATTCCAAATTGGAATTTCACCTTCCATAAGTTTTTTATATGCTTGAAATTTAAGAGTTTTCTTAGGTGCGATAAGTGAGGTATATACGGCAACAGCAGCAATAGCGGCGATTAACTCTTTATCACTTACTTCTTTACCTTCAGCTTTTTCGGTTTTAACTTCTTTAACTTTAAACTTTCTTTTAAGCAACTCAAATAGCATCGCAATTATTCCCAGGGATGAAAAAACTAGGGGAATTCCAATAGCGATAAGCTCAAATCCAAACTTTAGATTTGAAAGCATTCTACTCCCTCACGATTAATCTAATAAAAAATAAAAGTAATTTATAAATATAGTTAAAAATAGAAGCTGAGCTATGGTTTGACAAAATATTGCTTAATACGACAATTATTTATGTCAAAGATTTCTTTGAAACTACCATCTTTAAGTTTTACAATTAAACCGCCAGTCTTCTCGTTTAAATCAATAACCTTTCCTTCTATTACTTCATTTCTAGTTTCAATTTCTACCCAGGAGCCAAGCATTTTCATTAAGTTTTTCAACTCATTTAAATGCTGAGGAAAATTTCTAAGAGTAAAATAATAAAAACCCATATTTGAAAGAATTTTCTGTAAAAGCATATCTATTAAAATGTTTTTTCCTAACAAGGATTTTAGTGAAATTGAAGTTTTTCTAAGCTCATTTGGAAAATCTTCTAAGGATATGTTTGTATTTACGCCTATTCCTAAAATTATAAAGTTTAATTTTTCTCCCTTAATGTTTGTTTCACTTAATATACCACAGACTTTTCTTCCATTAATTAATATGTCGTTAGGCCATTTGATTTCAGCTTTTAAGTTGTAAAGTTCATTAAGCGCTTTGGCTACTGATAAAGCCGCTAAAAAACTTAATTTAAAACTTTCACTAGGATCTATCTTAGGTCGTAATATTATGGAGAACCATAATCCTCCTTTGGGAGAGAACCAAACTCTTTCATATCTACCTTTTCCACATGTTTGATGTTCAGCCACAATAACTGTTCCTTCTTCAGCATTTTCTTCAGCAAGCTTTTTTGCTATCTCATTTGTTGAATCAACAGTTTTAAAGCGAAGAATCTTAAAGAAATTTTTACAGTTCAAAGCTTTATACTTAATAGGTTTTAGCTAAACCTTTATATATAGTTTTTGAATCTCCTTAAAGATGATGCGACGCATAGCACTGTGAAAAAAAATGTTTAAAACTCGAGCTATTCCTTTAGTTGCTTTGCTTGCTGGATTAACAGCTCTAGGCGCATATGTTTTTATTCCTTTACCTTTCACTCCTGTTCCAATCACTCTACAAACTTTCTTTGTATATTTGGCTGGAGATGTTTTAGGCGCAAATTTAGGCGCCTTGAGTCAAATAATATATATTTTAATTGGAGCTTTAGGACTGCCAATATTTGCAGGTGGAAGAGGAAGCGTAAATGTATTAATTGGGCCAACCGGAGGCTATTTGATAGGTTTTATAGCTGCAGCTTATATCATTGGCAAGCTTGTTAAGCTTAAGCAAGATCCAAATATGGTTTGGATTATTTTTTCAAATTTTATTGGAACACTTATTATTTATAGTTTTGGTATTTTGCAGCTTTCAATTTGGCTTAGAGGCTTAAAAAAAGCTGTTTTTTTAGGAGTTTTACCATTCATAATAGGCGATTTAGTGAAGAGTTGGTTAGCGGCTTATATTGCTACTAGAAATCAAATAAAAAAGATGATGAATTTTTTAAAAAGTTAACCATTTTTTTATTATTGAGCCTCAAAAGATTTATTTATCAGGTTCTATTAAGCTTTTTATAAAAATTAAATATTCTGCTTTGTGAAGAGCAAAAATGGAGGTTGTAAAAAATTGTCTTCAGAAAGGAGTTTTGAAGAAAGAAGAAAGATTTTCGAAGAAATTTTTAAAGATCGAGAACCTTTCCACTGGCGAACAAACATATCTTATAAAACTGTAAGTAAAATTGTAGCTAAAGGTTATGATACCACGGAGCTTGTAGAAAAAGGCTATGGATTTATGGATGTTCTTTTTTTAATATTTCAAGGTAGACTTCCTAAACCTAATGAAGCAAAAATGCTTGATTATTTGCTAGGAGGTTTTTGTGAGCATGCGATTTCTCCTTCAGCTGCTTCAGCTCGAATAGTAGCTTCAGGCAGACCATTAATTAACGCAGCTTTCGCAGCAGGTATAATGACTTTTGGTATGGCTCATGGCCCCGGCTGGTCTCATGCTGAAATAATGACTGAATACCTTAATCGAGCTGAAAAAGAAGGCAAAACCCTAAAAGAAATGGCTGAAATCCTTGTTAAAGAGCATTTAGAGGCTAAAAAACTTATCATGGGTATTCATCAACCTCAACATGTGCATGGAGATCCAAGAGCCTACGCTGTGATAAGAAAGGCTTTTGAGTTAGGTGTAGCTGGCAAATATGTCCAATTTCAATTAGAAATAATAAAGGCCCTTGAAAAAGCTAAAGGAAAACGAATGCATCCAAATATGGTAGGTGCTGGAGATTCCGTACTGCTAGATCTTGGTTTTAGCCCATTAGCAGCATGGTGCATTGGAGTTCTTGCAAGAGGATTCAGCTGTGCAGCTCATGCTGTAGAGGAAATGGAGAGGGAAAGAGCTTGGAGAGGCTCATTCAAAACTAAAATGGCTGATTTAATGAGTTTAGAAGTGCAAGATCCAAGAATAAGCTACGATGGACCTCCTGACAGACCAGTTCCAGAAAAATATGTTAAATGTCCAAATTGTGGTGCCTCAGAGCTTTTGTCTGAATTTAAAGCATGTCCTTACTGTGGTCAAAAATTGAAATAAAATAATAATGGTCTAGATTTAAGTTCAAGGAGGGAGAAATAAAGTGGTTAAACCTATAACAGTTAAACGAATAGGTATGTATGATAACAAAATTAAAGAAAACCACAAGTTTAATTCACTAACTGAATTTTATCAATGGTTATCGAAAAGTTTTGAGGACCCCGTATTCGTTAATAGAGTGACTTATCTTGCAGCATTGCGATGGAAAGTAGTAGACTTTATAGATGATGAATGGATTGATGCCATTTCTGAATATAGATTGTTTGAACCTAAGGTTATGGCGCTAGCTCAAAAAATAGGCTTGTTAGAAGGGCTAGAGTTTTCAAAAGATAAAGCTAAAGGGTTAGAATTTGCTAAAAAAGTGGATGAACAATACCAAAACTTAACCTTTAGTTAAAATCCTCCCTTTTTTTAATTAATTATGTGAATAAATATTGAGGGTAAAAGTGGTTCTTTTTGGTCATCTTAGAGAGGCAGTAGGCTGTAAAGAATTAGAAGTTGAGAATCCCAATATAACTCAAGTAAACGATGTAATAGACTTTTTAAAAAGTAAGTTTCCTAACTTTAAAGAAATATTAGGTAAGCTTGCTCCTGGAGAAGCAATAGCAATACTCGTAAATAATAAAATAGCCTTAAGGAATGCTGAGTTGAAAAATGGAGATGAGGTGGCTTTAATTCCACCAATATCTGGTGGTTAAAAACATTTGAGAAGTGAAGCAGTTAAAGAGTTTGCTTTTAATGAAGGCGCAGACCTTATTGGAATAGCTTCAGCAGATCGTTTGGATAACGCACATTTGGGACATAAACCGCGGGATATTTTGCCAAAAGCTAGATGCGTTATAGTTTTAGCTATGCGATATTTAAATGGAAGTATTGAAGCTGCAAAAATAGCTTCAACCATTTATCCTTATCAAGCTTCATGTCATATATGGTTGAATCATCAATTAACAATTTTATCATATAAAGTCGCAAGATTTTTAGAGCGGAGAAGATTTTTAGCTACTCCAATTCCAGGTAGATGTTTAATGCATTGTCCAGCTGGAGAAAAAGTTTAATAAAGAAAATAATATAGGGGAGGTAGTTAGAGTTTTATTTTCCTATTACGCTGAAGATTTCCTTCTCAATTTGATAAATTAACGGTTCAGCAGCTTCAATCCTTTTAAGAATCCTTTTGTTTTTTCCATATCTCTTTTTTAAATAAGCTATTCGCTCCTCTAAAGTTACAACTTTATCTTCATTAACTCTTTTATCTACATAAAAGACTATTTTTTCTTCCCATGTAGCTGGAGCTTCTTTTTTATTCAAAACACTGAATAAAGAATGTTTTTTCACTATATTTGCTATTTCATTAAAGCCTTCTTTCTTCAATATTTTATAGCCTTTTTCTTCATGAGACTCTCCCTTATTTAGGGCTTCGAATTTACCTATATCGTGAAGAAGAGAGGCTCTATCAACTAAAGTTTTGTTTACAGGGATTCCTTTAGCTATTAATAATTTTGTTAACCGATTTACAAATCGATTAACTGCTATGGAATGTTTCAAAATGTTTTTTGGGGTATTATATTTCTTCAGCAACTCAAAACATTCTTTTCTGGATGGGAGCTTAATTTTATTCATTCTTCTAGATTTAATTTTTTTTAAAAAGTTTGCATGGGTAATTTGGACATTTAACGCATAAACAATTTTTGGGTAAAGAAAACTGCTGTATTTTTCTAGTTAATCTTTCTAATTGGTGAAGAGATAAATGTTTTTCCTCAATCAATTTAGCTAATTTAAGTTGTTGCATTTTATCGCTGATAAGCGTTAAACGTTCAGCATGAGAAGGAGTTATAGCTGTTTTACACGCGCGTGAGGTTAGCTTTTCTTGAATAGCGGGATGAAGCTTATCAAACAATCTTAACCTTTCATAAACGTAACTATCGCTTTTCCCAATTTTGAGAGCAATTTCATGAATAGTCCATCCCTTAGCTATAAGACTTTTATATCCTTGAGCTTCCATTATGGGGTTTATTTTAATATTCCGTTGAAGGTTTTCAACAACATTCATTAAAAAAGCTTCTTCTTCAGAAACTGAAACAATAATTGCAGGGATAAACTTTAAGCCTAACCGTTTAAGTGCTTCAAGTCTATGTAAACCAAACACCAGCTCATACCTTAGATTGCTCACAGGCCTAACTATTATGGGTTGAAGCAATCCATTAGCCTTAATAGATTCCATTAACTCTTTAACAATTGTTTCATCAAGTTCCCTGAGCTTAAATTTGCTTGGATCTATTTTGTCAACTTCAATTTGAGTAAGAAAAGATGTTAAACTTTCAACCTTTGTCATGAATGTTTTTCCTCGTTCCTCTGTTTTTTATAAGGTTGGATTTCGTTTCTGTTTTTAAACAGCGAAACCAACCCACTTCCAATGAAGAGAAAATAGCTTTTCGTTAAATGCTAGTTGTTCATGTTGTTTAACAACATGAACAACCTTATGTTAGGATAAAGGAAATAAATAACGCTAAATAAGTGTTTTTATACATATTAACCTTTATATATTTTTCGGTTTTTCCTTATCGATACCAACAAGATAACCCTTCAAGTCTAATGCCTTTAAATATAAAGGGTATATAAACGTGGACATCTTCAAAATCCTTACCTTGCTAGTATCTTTACCCACAAATTTGATTCGTGGTTAGATAAATCAAATAACACCATCCTTAAGAAAAACCAGAGTTAAAAATAAAAAGCTTTTTGATAAAGAGTATAAAGAAAGGAAGCTTGATTATGCTATGATTAAATTTTTATGCGCCTTATCATCATATACCACTATTAAATCTTCCAATCCAATCTTAGTTAATTAAGCTTTAAGGGTGGTTAACTTGAGCGAGCATTGGCACAGTATGAGTGTTGATGAGAGCATTAAAAAGTTAAATTCAGACATTAATGGGTTAACTGAAGAAGAAGCTAAAAAAAGGTTAATTCGATATGGATTTAACGAGTTGGAGAAACCTAAAAAGGTTTCTCCATTAAAAATTTTTGCTGAACAATTTACTAACATTTTAAT